>OGRJ01001535.1_pt1 | contig 18994 bp, 16 predicted proteins | sample 1553411 | NCBI WGS metagenome assembly OGRJ01 (sample SAMEA2580084, study PRJEB22360) | human gut metagenome | biome: human gut; feature: human-associated habitat; material: faeces | place: Denmark | collected 2008/2010
GATTATTTTTGAAACTGTTTTTTTACATTCTGTGTTAAACATTTTTCTCCCCTCCAGCCAGATAAACGAACCCGGAACTGCTATTCATCTTTATTTTGCGCATGGATACCATCTTTACCTGATATAATAGTATAAGATCCATTGGCAATACGCACGCTGTCCTTTCCTGAAAGTCCGTGACTCGCACTTGTGAGAACGAGATCATCTTTGGATACAATTCCGTGTCCTCTGATCTAATGTAACATTTCCAAAACTCAGCTTAGAAGTTGTCTGTGCTGCCTGTGTTTTTGTAATAGCGCGAATTCTTGCTAACAGTTTTTTGGAATGAAAAGGTTTTGTCAAATAATCGTTTGCTCCGGCGTCCAGTCCTTTGACTTTATCATCAACTTCTGATTTTGCTGTCAACAATAGAATCGGAATCAGATTTCCCTTTTCACGGACTTTTCTCAATACTGTGAGTCCATCGATCTTTTTTAGTTAAGACTTACTATATCACAAAATGATTAAAAAAAGAAGAAGGTGTTGCCGTATCAGCGGACAACATCTTAATGCTTACATAAAAATCATTAAAATTTAATTTTCAAATTTCCCCATCATAATATCTTTAGATAATCCGATTCTGTTTGTTTTAAAATGGAAGAAAGGACGTTCCGGAAGTGCAATAATATCAATCGGATGCATATATTCTTCCAGGCAATCGTATACTTTTTCACGAATATCATCCACCGTGTATCCCTTATCAAGAACAACAAAAAGATATGGCACAAAGCAACGATGATGTTCCGGATCAGGAATGATTACAAAAAATTCATCATCAATTCCCGGGATTTCTGCGTCTGCAAGAAGGTTTTCCATCGGAAGTGTTGCAAGAGAACCACCGCCATAGCGAGGTGCGTCTCCTCTGGTTAATGCATAAATTGTTCCGTCTTCCTGCATATATCCAATATCTCCGGTATGCAGCCATCTTGTTCCGTCAGAATGTATCATGATAGCTTTTGCGGTTGCTTCTGGGTCATCGTATCCAAGCATGGTTCCAGGTCCACATTGACAGATTTCTCCCATTGTGTTATATGTAAGCTCTTCTTCTGTGCCTGGCTTAAAAATCGAAATTGTAGTTAACGGCATTGGAATTCCGACATTTCCATTTCTAATTGGATGAGGTGTTAACGGGAGTGACATATTTGAACCGGCTTCACTACATCCATATCCGGTTGTAAATGTTGCTTTACAATTATGGTCGTTCAAGAATTTTTGTGCACGCTGCAGCTGATTGTTGTTATATGCTTCACATCCGGCTCCGGCGGAAAACAGGTGAGACATATCATAATCATCCGGAACTCTGCCATTTTTCATAACTGTTTCAATAAACATAGGAATCAGTGGCCAGCAGTTCGGACGATAGCGCATCATTTCAAGATCGACATCTTCCGGTGCTACAAACGGGCTCAAAATCAGCAATTTATCTGAAGCTAAAGGCAGAAGCAACATAGCAACAACGACTGCCACAAGAGACGGTGTGAGCTGTGTCACGAGCCAGGTTGGACGAAAATCACTGGATGCACCATAAAAGTTCATCTGATGCATATTTCCGATCATTGTGTGGGCAGAATGGATCACCTGTTTTGATGGACCGGTAGATCCACTTGTATAAGCACGGAAAAGTGGACGGTCAATATTTTTTTCTGCCTCTACAGTACCTTGATAAGCTTCTCCTAATTTGAGAAATTCATCCCAGGATATTGTACACGGACCATACGCAGGATAATCTGTATAAAGTGATTCAAGATAATTCCAGCAATAATCCGGGACTTCTGATCGATTGGCACTTTGTATAGGACTTAAGAGAACAGCTCCGCGTACACCTGCTTCATTACGATATTTGTTCAGGTCTTCATGAGATAAGAAATCCTGTGCGATAATCATTTTTGCACCGGATTTTTTTACTGCATCAACATTTTCCTGAATCGTATTATCTCTGCAAAGAAGGGAAGCTCCGATTTTTTCTGCTGCAAGAAGTACGTAGATGAATTCAGGTACAGCGCGTAAAAACATTGGGATTTCGTCACCTTCACCAAAACCGATTGCTCGAAGGGAACGTGCTACTTTATCCACCTGCTCTTTTACTTCTTTCCAGGTTATCTCTCTGCCATAGTAATGAATTGCTGCGACATCATCTCCCGGGCAACGTTTCAGTAAATATTCATAAACCGTATCTTCTGGAATAGAAAGTCCTTCCATCAACTGTGGTGGATAATACTGCATCCATGGGCGATCAATACTCGGTTTTCCTGTCAGTGTTCTAGTCATATTTTTATCTCCTTCCTGTTTTCAGAATACTCATGGATCTAGAATTCATCTTCGAAAATAAATCTCATGAAATATTTTAAAAATATGTCTTAGTTTAACACTGAATTTCTTGAACGGGTTTGATTCAAGATGCAGAAAAAACAGGTATCTGATTCATAAAATCAAAAAGAAAGTTCACTTACGACAATCTTGATTTTTAGTTACCAGCTATCGTTCCCATATAGTAAAATCCTTTACATTCGTCAAGGTGAACGTCAACCAGCTGACCGATCAGGCTTTCATCCCCCGGGAAATGAACGAGCAGATTATTGCTCATGCGACCTGTCATCAGATGCTTATCATGTTCGTTGACACACTCTACGAGAACTGTCTGCACGGTTCCTTCATGAATTGCACACTGTTCTGCGGAAATTGTCTGAACCTCATGTAAAAGACGATTGAAACGATCCTTTACAACGTCTTCCGGAACCTGATCTTCCATTACTGCAGCAGGTGTTCCGGTACGTTTTGAATAAATAAAAGTAAACGCGCTGTCGTAACGGACTTTTCTTACAACATCAAGGGTCTCCTGGAAGTCCTCTTCTGTCTCACCCGGGAAACCGACAATAATATCTGTAGTAAGTGATATATCCGGAACTGCTTTGCGGATCTTTTCAGCAAGTGCAAGATACTGTTCTTTGTTATAATGACGGTTCATAAGTTTCAGGATCCGACTGCTTCCGGACTGAACCGGAAGATGCAGATGTTTACAGATTTTTTTTGATTTACTCATCACTTCAATCAATTCATCTGACAGATCCTTCGGATGTGAAGTCATGAAACGGATTCTTTCAAGTCCTTCAATTTTTTCAATCTCCTGAAGAAGCTGTGCAAATGTCATCGGTTCTTCAAGGTTCTTTCCATAAGAATTGACATTCTGTCCAAGCAGCATGACTTCTACAACACCATCTGCAACAAGACGTTCGATCTCACGGATGATTGCCTTCGGTTCACGGCTTCTTTCACGTCCACGTACATAAGGTACAATACAGTAACTACAGAAGTTGTTACATCCGAACATGATATTTACACCAGACTTGAAAGGATATTTTCTTTCAACCGGAAGATCTTCTACAATCTTGTCTGTATCTTTCCAGATATCAATGACTGTTCTGTCAGACTGTATTGCAGATGTTAAAAGTTCTGCAAATTTGTAAATGTTGTGTGTGCCGAAAATAAGGTCAACAAAGCGGTAGCTCTTTTTTAATTTCTCAACAACTTCCGGTTCCTGCATCATGCATCCGCAAAGTGCGATCATCTTATGTGGATTCTTTTTCTTAATGGAACCAAGTTGTCCAAGACGTCCATAAACACGAAGGTTTGCGTTTTCACGAACAGTACAGGTATTGTAGATTACAAAATCCGCTTTCTCTTCATCCGTTTCTTCTGCATACCCAACCTTCTCTAAAATACCAAGCAGTTTTTCAGAGTCCCTCGAATTCATCTGACAACCAAATGTCGTCACACACGCAGTTAATGGACGCCCCAGTTTCTCAGACATTTCAGCAACGTATTCTTTTGCTTTTTCCATAAAATAATACTGACGGGCAGGTTCTTCCAACGGTGCATTTTCCACCAGTTTTACATTTTCAATTATTTCTTTCATTCTCATTTCCTTTATACAAACTGATTGCAGGATGCATCATAAGCATAGTCAATCAGATCTAATTTATCTATAAGTTCTTTTTTATTCACTTCCATCTCTTTACATAACTGATCCAGTGATGGATAAAAATCTCTGAGCTTTGTATTTATGACGCTCAGAAGGATAACAGGATCCTGTGGTAAATTCTGTAACATGATCCTAGTTTCCTTTCTTGTTCATATATTTTTCGCCATACTTCTCACCAAGATTAACAATACTTCCATCTTTTTGTTCCATGTCAATATTGTTCAGCTGGCTTCTTAAGTTCACTCGGATAAGTTCCATATATTCTTTACGAAGAATCTTCTGTTCTTTCGCTTCTTCCGGAGTGAGTCCTTCCGCTTTTGATTTTTTATATAATTCATTGATACGATCAATCTTCTTTTGTTCCATTGTCTATATCTCTCCTTTTTCTTGTTCCGTTTAATGTTGCGATATTCTTTACTGTTCACTCCCGTGTCAATCACTCCGCTGATTGACACGGAGGATGCGTATTTTGACTTGAATGCATCTCGCCCTATCGCCAAAGGCGATTTAAAATGGCGAGATGCGTTGCTGGTCGCACATTGTGTGAACAGTAACGATGTTTCACGTGAAACATTTGATTAGTTCTAGATTAATGAAAAGAAAGGTGATATAATAATGAATGTCCGAGAGAAAGGAGTAAAAATAATGGGTAGAGTGATAGCAATTGCGAATCAGAAAGGTGGAGTTGGTAAGACTACAACAGCAATCAACTTATCGGCCTCTTTAGCTAGTTCGGGAAAAAAAGTGCTTGCTATAGATATGGATCCTCAGGGAAATATGTCCAGTGGATTGGGCGTTGATAAGAATGAGGTTGAAAAGACAATTTATGAACTTATTATTGGTAAGTGTAAAATTGAGGAGTGTATTTGCAAGGAACCAATAGAAAATCTGAGTGTAGATGTGCTTCCGTCAAGTATTGATCTATCAGCCGCTGAGATTGAACTGATTGGCGTTGACAATAAGGAATATATTTTACGAGATGAAGTTGAAAAGATAAAAGATAATTATGACTTTATAATTATTGACTGCCCTCCGGCATTGAGCATGCTTACAATTAATGCAATGACTACTTCTGACTCGGTGATTGTTCCAATTCAGTGTGAGTATTATGCACTGGAAGGATTAAGTCAATTGATGCATACGATTGAACTTGTTCAGGATAGACTGAATCCGAAACTTGAAATGGAAGGTGTCGTATTTACAATGTACGATGCAAGAACAAATTTATCATTACAGGTAGTGGAAAATGTAAAGGATAATCTGAACCAAAATATTTATAAGACAATTATTCCGAGAAATGTCCGACTGGCTGAAGCACCAAGTTATGGGCTTCCAATCAATCTGTATGATCCAAAATCCAAAGGAACAGAGAGTTACATGCTTTTAGCAGAAGAAGTGATTAATAAAGGAGAATAAGTATGCCTGTGAAGAAGAGCGGACTTGGAAAAGGATTGGATAGTCTAATCCCAAACAAAAACGTTAAAAGCGCAAAACCTTCTGTAAAAGCGGACGAGAAAAAGGCAGCTCCGAAAGAAGAAATTCTAGAGACAGGACCGATCATGGTGAAGATAAATAAAGTTGAACCAAATCGGGAGCAGCCGCGGAAAGATTTTGATGAAGATGCATTGATGGAACTTGCAGATTCAATTAAACAGTTTGGTGTATTACAGCCGATTCTTGTTCAGAAGAAGAAGGACTATTATGAAATTATTGCCGGTGAGAGAAGATGGCGCGCGGCAAAGCTGGCAGGATTGAAAGAAGTGCCAATTATCGTAAAAGAATTTACAGAGCAGGAAATTGTTGAGATTTCTTTGATTGAGAATATTCAGAGAGAAAATCTGAATCCGATTGAAGAAGCAATGGCTTATAAGAGACTGTTGAAAGAATTCAACTTGAAACAGGATGAAGTTGCTGAACGAGTGTCAAAGAGCAGAACTGCGGTTACGAACTCAATGAGATTATTAAAACTGAATGACAGAGTTCAGCAGATGATCATTGACGATATGATCAGTACAGGCCATGCAAGAGCTCTTCTGGCAATCGAGGATGAAGAGCAGCAGTACATGCTTGCCAACAAAATCTTTGATGAGAAGCTTAGTGTTCGCGAGACAGAGAAACTGGTGAAGGCTCTGAAGAATCCGAAAAAGGAAGAAAAAAAGCCGGAAGTAGAAAATCAGTTCGTATACACAAATCTTGAAGAGCAGATGAAAAGTCTGATCGGTACAAAAGTAAGTGTTCACGCGAAAGCAAATGGAAAAGGAAAGATTGAGATTGAGTATTACTCACCGGATGATCTGGAAAGAATCTATGAGTTGCTCATGACAATCCAGCATAATTAAAAAGGAGATGGTAGAAGTGACTGGAGTATTTGGCAATCTGGGAATTGATCCATTCTACGCATTTCTTATTTTACTTATTTTGCAGGTAGCCTTGCTTGTCGTACTGGTGTTAGTGTATGATAAGTATAAACACCTGGAAAAAGTATTTAATACCTTTATGAAGGGAAAGAATGGGAAATCACTGGAGGAATCCATTTTTGAACGGTTTGACAAGATCGACGAAGTCGTAGATCAGGTGGAAGAAAACCGTGAGGAGATTGCAGAACTTTATAATAAAATGAAAACGCATTACCAGAAAGTCGGAATCGTAAAATATGATGCATTCCATGAAATGGGAGGCGAATTAAGTTTTGCAATTACAATGTTAGATGAAAACAATACTGGATGGATCTTAAATATAATGCATAGCCGTCAGGGCTGTTATGCATATGTGAAAGATATTGTAAAAGGTGAGAGTACAATTCAGCTGGCAGAGGAAGAAAGAGAAAGTCTTGAGAAAGCTATTTTTCAAGAAAAATAAATAGTAAAAAAGAAATTAGACAGGAAAGGGTAAATAACATGTTAGACATCAAATTTGTAAGAAATAATCCGGATGTAGTAAAACAGAACATCAAAAATAAATTTCAGGATGAGAAGCTTCCACTTGTTGATGAAGTAATTGAACTGGATAAGAGAAACAGAGAAATCAAACAGGAAGTAGAAGCACTTCGCGCAGAGAAGAACAAAGCTTCTAAGGAAATCGGAGCAATGATGGCTCAGAAGAAGATTGAAGAAGCAGAAGCACTGAAGAAGAAAGTTGCAGAGAGCAATGGACGTATCAATGAACTTTCAGAGGAAGAGAAAGAAGTAGAAGAGAAACTGAAAAAGAACATGATGATCATCCCGAATATCATTGATCCTTCCGTACCGATCGGTAAAGATGACAGTGAGAACGTAGAGGTAGAAAGATTTGGCGAGCCGGTTGTTCCGGATTTCGAAGTTCCATATCACACAGACATTATGGAATCTTTCAATGGAATCGATCTCGATGCTGCAAGAAGAGTAGCAGGTAATGGATTTTATTATCTGATGGGGGATATCGCAAGACTTCACTCAGCAGTTATCTCTTATGCAAGAGATTTCATGATCAACAGAGGATTCACATACTGTGTACCACCTTTCATGATCAGAAGTAACGTTGTAACAGGTGTTATGAGCTTTGCTGAGATGGATGCCATGATGTACAAGATTGAAGGAGAAGACCTTTATCTGATCGGAACAAGTGAGCATTCCATGATTGGTAAATTCATTGGACAGACATTGGAGAAAGATCAGGTTCCACAGACTCTGACAAGTTATTCACCTTGCTTCAGAAAAGAAAAAGGTGCTCACGGAATTGAGGAGCGTGGAGTTTACAGAATCCACCAGTTCGAGAAACAGGAAATGATCGTTGTCTGCGAACCGGAAGAAAGCAAAGAATGGTATGACAAACTGTGGAAGAATACAGTAGACCTTTTCCGTTCTATGGATATTCCGGTACGTACACTTGAGTGCTGCTCCGGAGATCTTGCAGATCTGAAAGTAAAATCTGTTGACGTAGAGGCATGGTCACCAAGACAGCAGAAATACTTCGAGGTAGGAAGCTGCTCTAACTTAGGAGATGCCCAGGCAAGAAGACTTGCTATCCGTATCAAAGGAGAGAACGGAAGCTACTTCGCTCATACATTAAACAACACAGTTGTTGCTCCACCGAGAATGCTGATCGCGTTCCTTGAGAACAATCTTCAGGCAGATGGTTCTGTAAGAATCCCGGAAGTTCTTCAGCCATACATGGGTGGAAACAAAGAAATTACACCAAAGAACAAATAAAGAAATATAAAGCAAATAAAATATGCATCAGTATTTAAAAGCAATTGGATTTGAAAATATTCAAACAAGAAAAGATCTGAAAAAGCTCTTAAAAGAAGTAGAAGAGAATTTCACACATCAGACAATTGTATCCTACAGACCGGGCGAAGATTTCTGCGAATTCCAGAAAGAGTTCGGTCAGGATGTAGGGATCACACTCTGCGGAGAACTTGATGATAAAGAACATTTTGAAGCTGCATATTATTTCCCGTATTTTGAAGGAAGCGGAGTTACAACGTATGCAGAAATCGATGTGCAGAGAAAGATTGAGAAAGAACAGTATGTTGGTCTTTGTGAAGATTCTAAGATCGGAATCAGTCTGATCTTCACACTGCAGAATGGTGTGGAATATATGCGGGAGAAACAGGCTGGTCTTGCAAAAGATATGCAGACCTCAGTGACATTTTCAGGATTGGCACAAGGTGGAATGATTCTGCTTCCGGTCAATAAAAATGAGCAGCAGATTTTAAATGAAAAGCGTGCGTCAGATACAAGAAAGGAATTGATGAACGCAGCCCGCAAGGGCGACCAGGCAGCAATCGAGACGCTGACATTTGACGATATGGATCTCTATTCTAAGGTGTCAAAGAGATTGGCGAATGAGGATGTATTTTCCATTGTGGACACATATTTCATGCCGTTTGGAGCAGAATGTGATATGTATTCGATCATGGGAGAAATCCTGGCAGTGAGAGAGCGGATCAACAGAATGACAGGTGTGAGATTGTATCAGATGCGCCTGAATGTAAATGAACTGACATTTGATATCTGTGTTCCGGCAGAGTCCGTGATGGGAGAGCCGGAGATCGGAAGACGGTTCAAAGGCACGATCTGGCTGCAGGGATATATTAATTTTTAAACATGAAGAGAAATTGTTGCCGGGTGCACGTAGTGTGAAAAGCAACTGGAAATCCACATCCGGAATGTGAAAAACATGGAATAAATGTGGAAAAAAGATTTCATTTAACAGAAGAATGTGGATAACAAAGGCACCATCTCCGGCTGAAAAGTAATTCGGTCAGGAGATGGTGTCTTTTACAATTCGTGCCATTTTTACCATGATTCGTGACAGAAGAATTGAAAATAACAGCGCTTTTTTTATAATAAAAATGTAACTGTTCAGAGCCAAATAAAATTTCAAAAACAGTCTTAAAAATGCAAGCATTTTACACTTGTTTTATGAAATTCTGCTTGGCTCTGAACAGTTACAGATTACGAGAAAAAGGAGACAGAATAATATGAAAAAACGAACAATTCTTTTAGCATTTATCATATCAGCAGTTGCAATGACATCAGGCTGTTCAGCGAATGAACCAAAGACAGATGAGGTGAAACAGGAACAGACAAAAACAGAAAGCGTAAGCTCAGGAGTAACGATAAAACCGCTTACCCAAAAGGCAATCGATGAGAATCCTTATATGGCAAAAAATGATGCGAATATCCACCATGATTGTTATAATTCAGATTCAACAGATGAGGTATTGCCTGTTGGTATTTACCCAGAAATTAATGTTTCTTATGAAAAGGTGAATCCGAATGCGTCTCCGGCGGTATTTTTTGACAATTATGGACATTCAGTTGTTCCGTTGTTGGGAGGACTTGCAATTCGTGATATCAATGCAGAAGAAACACAGACGATCGGATATTTCTCACCAAAACAGCATGACGGTGGAGGGTATGTGATACAAAGTTCCTATTCCTTTGTTGATGAAAATAATCGTCTGGTGTGTCCGACAAGCAACAATCATGTACTTATGTTGAAAGCAACAGACGAGGAAGGAAATGTGCTGCCGGAATTTGAAAAAGTGCTGGATATTGATATTAAAGCAGCGGCAGAGGCAATTACCGGAAAAACATTGGATCAGAATTTATTATCCGTAGTGTTTGACTATGAGGGGAATCTCTGGTTTGCAACCGGCGGATTCAGAATCTATCCGGAACGTCAGCAGCAAGGTGCGATGGGATACATTTCCAGAGATGCGATCAACGCAATTCTGAATGGAGAAGAGGTTGATCTGACAGCATCTACATTTGTATATGAATTAACTCCTGGAGAAGGGGCAGAAAATGGAATAGCTTCTTCGAAAGAGGGTGCGGTCATCTTAACAAATCAGAACTGCTATTTGCTGAAAGCAGATAACGGTGTACAGGTAGAATGGTGTACTCCGTATGAAAGTGCAGGGGCAAAAGACAGCAAAGAAGGTGATGAAACGACCGGAGGAGGTCTGGCGTGGGGAAGTGGATGTTCGCCGTCACTAACCAGTAACCTGGTCATGTTTACAGATAATCAGAATCCGGTGAATCTACTGGCATTAGATATGAAGACCGGTGAAAAGGTTGCAAGCACACCTGTTATTGATGAGCTGCCGGAAGAAATGCAGGTATCCGTAGAAAATTCAGCAATCGTATATGATAACAGTGAAGGTACAGTCAGCACAATCGTATGTAACTGGTTTGGAGCAGGAAGTGCGAAGCTTGCGGACGCAGATAACGATTCGTCTGTACAGACATATGAAAATATCTATGATGTAAACTGGCTGCAGAAAGGAAATAAAATGGTCATGCCGGGAGTTGAGCGTGTTGATACGATCAAGACAGATGACGGATATGAAATGAAGAGTATCTGGTGCAGAGATGATATCCGGGATACATCGATGATGAAGCTTTCAACCGCAACAGGATACATTTACGGTTATGTTCAGGACTTGGACAGTGGCATGTGGCAGTTTATTATGATAGATTTTGAGACCGGTGAGACTGTATTTTCAATGGACGTGTCAGACAAACCAGGATATAACAATATGGCAATCGGTATGTATGCAGGAAGCAGTGGAAATGCATTATACTGTCCAACCGGATATCTTGAACTCCTCAGACTGCAGGATCGGTTCGTATATCTTCCGGAAATGCCTTACCGAAAAGTAGATTTGGACAAGGCAATGCGAAATATATTAACGCAGGAAGAATTTACGGAAGACGGAGGTAAGGGCAATGTCGCAGGATGGCTGAATACGATAACGGTAGAAAATGTACATCCGAGTACGACTGTGGCGATACGAATGAAGGGGCTTGCAGGCAAAACGGATGACTTTAAGCTGTATGCTTATGGAAAAGACGGTAAGCTGACAGAGGTTCCGGAAGATCTGTGGAAGATTCAGACAGAAGATGGAACGATTCCAGAGAAACTGTCGGAAGATACCTTATATGAAGTACATGTTACAGTAGAGGATGGAGGAACATTCGATCTTAGTGAGACAGAGAAAGAGATCAAGATAGCAGTAGTATTAGGATAGTACACAGATATTGAAAGAGACGATTGCCAGGTATCAATAGACATAGCATAATGAGTGAAAAGGAAAAACTCCTGTGATTTTGTAGATTCAAATCACAGGAGTTTTCTTTCTATCTATTCAGTTACTTCCAGGCAAGTTTCTTTCGTATCAGTTCCGCCACGGCGGATCCCGGCGAATAAAGAGCCTGATATATTATGCCATACACTGAAGATCGCTCCCGGAAGCGTTGCCAGTGGATTGGCTGCAAAATTAGCTGTTGCAAGAGAAATCGCAAGACCGCTGTTCTGCATTCCGACTTCGATCGCAATCGCAGTAGCTTTATCATATTCGATATGTAAAAGTTTTGCTGCACCAAGCCCGATGCCCATTCCGCAGAGATTGTGAAGTGCTACAACTCCAAGTACGAGCAGACCACAGCTTAAGATTTTTTCTGCATTGACAGATACGATTCCACTGATGATCATTACGATGGATACAACAGAAATCAGTGGAAGTACTTCTGATATTTTCTGAATCTGCTTTCCAAAGATCCAGTTGATCAAAATACCAAGAAGCACCGGAATCAGTACAACTTTCACAACAGAAATTACCATTGCAAGGAAAGATACTTCTACCCAGGCACCGGCAAGCAGATACACTAATAATGGTGTCATCAGTGGGGCCGCAAGCGTGGAAGTGATTGTCATTCCAACAGAGAGTGCCACATCACCTCCGGCAATATATGTGATCACATTACTTGCTGTTCCCCCAGGACAACATCCGACCAGAATAACGCCGAGTGCAAGATCTGTCGGAAGATGCATCAGCTGGCATAATCCCCATGCCACAACAGGCATGATCGTATATTGTGCAACAAATCCGATCACGATTTCTTTTGGTCTTGAAAAAACTCTCTTAAAATCGTCCATCTTGATTGTAAGCCCCATGCCAAACATGGCAACACCTAAAAAGATGGATGTATAATTGGTTGTCCACGCGAATCCATCGCGCCAAAAAAATGCGATCACAGAGAAGCAGATGATAATAATTCCAATATATTTTGTAAGAAAAGAACTGGCTTTTCCTACTTTTTTCATCACATTTTCCATATGCTATACCTCGTAGCTAAAGTTGTCGATCAGTCTGGTTTTTCCGATGTAAACTGCCATAGCGACCAGAACATCTTTTTCTACGACTTCTACCGGTTGCATATTCAGTGCATCTACCATAGATACATAATCAATCTTTGCCAGAGGTTCAGCTTCAATGATCTCGCGCATCTTTGTTAATACTTCTTCAGCCTTGATTCCCTTGCAGATTATATCCTGACCGGCTTTTACAGCTCTTGAAAGACAAAGTGCGGCTTTTCTTTCTTCTTCACTTAAATATGTATTTCTGGATGATTTCGCAAGTCCGTCTTCTTCACGGATGATAGGGCATCCTACGATCTGGATATCAAAATTCAGATCCTGTACCATTTTGCGGATGATTGCCAGCTGTTGTGCATCTTTCTGACCGAAATATGCCCTGTCCGGTGTTACAATGTTAAATAACTTAGAAACAACGGTGCATACACCTTTAAAATGAATTGGTCTTGTCTTACCGCACAGTGTATCTGATAAAGTATCAATACTTACAAAGGCATGTGGATCATGGTACATATCCTCCGGTTCCGGATGAAAGATGACATCAGCTCCAAGGCTCTCGCAGAGTTCGCTGTCACGTTTGAAATCTCTTGGATATGCTTCCAGATCTTCTGTCGGTCCAAACTGTGTCGGGTTTACAAAATCAGATACAACAACGATATCATTTTCTTCGCGACATCTCTTGATCAGACTTGCGTGTCCTTCGTGCAGGAATCCCATTGTCGGTACAAGACCGATTGTTTTTCCTTCTCTTTTCCAGTTTTTAATTAAATCTCTTGTTTCCTTTACTGTTTTTGTTACCTGCATGGTGTTCTCCTTTTAAAACTAAATTAGGAGATAGCCTCTTGTTCTGAATTCAACAAATTTCATATTCATTTATAGGTTACAATCACTTTTGCAGTTATGCCATATCTTTCAGTAATCCGTGTTTCTCATAGTTTGTAACACGGCTGATCTTATTCTCATCATCTACAAAAACAACCTGTGGTTTATGTTCTTTGGCTTCTTCAGAATCATAATGTGCATAACACATGATAATAATCTTGTCACCAGTACTTACGCATCTTGCCGCAGCACCATTTAAGCAGATCATTCCGCTTCCGCGCTTGCCGCAGATCGTATAAGTTTCAAATCGGCTTCCGTTATTTACGTCCACGATCTGAACTTTCTCATATTCCATAATTCCTGCTGCTTCCAGCAGGTCTTCATCAACAGTAATACTTCCAACATAGTCAAGTTCGGCCTGTACTACTGTAGCACGATGAATCTTTCCTTTTAACATCTCAACTGTCATTTCTTATTGGTCTCCTTACAAAAAAAGCATTCGTCAAGGCATACTGGTCCCTGCAAATGCTTTTGCTATTCTTCGTATTCCCTGAGTCTTATTTTATGTCTTAAATAAATATAAGCTCGCTTTCCGCCATTTCCGGCGGGGTAACTGTTCAATATGAAATTGTTGTGATTCAGTCAGAGTATAGTTTTGTAGTATTCCAAATACTATCTCCGCAAGTATTATGACACCCTGTGAAAGGAATGTCAATATGGTTGCGCAATATGCGTTGTTGGTCGCACAACGTGTGAATATTATGGGCTGCTTCTCCATGAAAGGACGATTGGATGATTATAAATGGGCCGGTCCGTATATGGTCAGTAACCAGGTGGTTGCAGTCAATGAGAACAGTGATATCTATACCCTGAGTGATCTGGAAGGAAAGACACTTGCCGTACAATCTACAACAAAACCGGAAGGAATTTTTCTGAAAAGAACAGACAGCAGGATTCCAAAGCTTGGTAATCTGATTAGCCTGGAACACAGGGAACTGATCTATACATTCCTTGGAAAGGGATATGCAGATGCAATAGGTGCACATGAGGAATCGGTTATACAGTATATGAAAGATTATGATGCGAAATTCCGAATTCTGGATGAACCACTTATGACAGTCGGAATCGGAGTCGCTTTCTCAAAAAATGAAACTCGGGATCTGCCGGAGAAACTGGAGCAGACTCTGGATGAAATGAGAGAGGACGGAACTTCTGCAAAAATCATAGGAAAATATCTTGATGACCCAGAAAAATATCTGGAGGTGGACCAGCTTGAAGAAGAATAAAAAATCTGTCCCAACAGAAAAAAAATTCTGGATCATCAGTATAGCTGTTGGGATATGTCTTGTCGTGCTGTCTGTATGTTTTTTCAGCAATGCAGACAAAGAAAAGAAAGAGGCTAATCTTTTAGACACGGTAAATTATGTAAAAGTACAATGTTCCACATATACACATTATAATGAATCATCAGAATCCAAAAGTCTGCTTCGTGCCATTGAGGGAACCCGGCAGGTCAGCAAAAATATAGCCGCAGAAATAGAAAATGAAAAAACACTGGACAATCAGTTGTTGAAAGAAAGTGCAGAGCAGTTATGGCTGACGGGAATCGTGGTTCTGGATACAGATGGAACTATAGTATGTGAATACAGTACGAACGAAAGTTTATTGCCGGAAATAAAAGAATGTGCAGAGAAAGAAATCGTACTGGATACAGCAATTTACGATGAAAAAGTGTATGCCAAGAGAATCAATCATAATGACGGGGCTTATATTGATATGGCTGCCTGCACAAGAAAGGATGCACCGGGAGTTGTAGTGACTTACTATTATACTTCCGCAGAGTATGCAACGAATTATACACTTACGATACAAAGTTTGTTGAATGGCTATCGGAAGGACCGGGATGGGACAATTATCGTAGCAGATGAAGGCGTGATCATTGCTTCAAACAATACCGGGCTGATCGGACAAAGCACAACAGACTATGAAGCAATCCAGAAGTTAAAAGATCATGCAGACAGTAAGCATATGATGGGCTTAACGATCAATGGAGTCCGGTGTCACGGTGTTATGCTGAAGCAGAGAGACCATTACATCTATGCTTACGTTCCGGATTCGATCATATTTCAGACACTTCTGCAAAATGTGATCATGTGCCTGTTCATTTATCTGATTGTTGTAGCACTAATCTGGATGATTTACAGAAAATCACAGAAAAACATTCTCATAATAGAAAAGGAAAAAGAACAGAAGTATCAAAAAAGCCTTCTGGAAGCAGCGAAAAAGGCTGATGAAAGAGAAATCAAGGTGGAACACAAAACACCAGAGATCATTCATAAAGATCTTATAGGCAGCCCAATCCATCTGAAGCGTCTTCTGATGAATATCCTGAGTAATGCCGTAAAGTACAATAAAGATTATGGAAAGATTTATTTGAGCAGCAGGGAGATTCCTTCCGATCAGGATGGAGTTGTAATGCTGGAGTTCATATGTCAGGATACGGGAATTGGTATCAGTGAGGAATTCCAAAAACATCTGTTTGAGCTATTTGCGCAGGAGCAGAAAGGCGGAGCATCTAAGTTTGGCGGTACCGGTCTGGGAATGCCGATCGATATGAAACTATTAGTGAAGATTATTGCTGAATTAGCAGGAAAAAATAAAAATCGTGAGGATAAAGGATGAGTGAGAAACAAAAACTACTTATTGTAGATGATTCAGAACTTAACAGAGATATATTAAAGGAGATCCTTGGCAGCAGTTATGATTATCTGGCAGCTGAAAATGGAACTCAGGCAATCCAGATTCTGGAAGTGCATCCGGAGATCGACCTGATGCTTCTGGATATCAATATGCCGCAGATGAATGGATTCCAGGTGTTGGAACATATGAGGGAGTTACAGTGGATTGATGAAATCCCGGTTGTCATGATTTCATCAGAAGAATCTGTCGAAATTATGCGAAAAGCGTATGATCTGGGGATCACAGACTATATCAGTCGACCGTTTGATGCAGTTATCGTAAAGAAAAGAGTCCAGAATACATTGGGGCTTTATGCAAACCAGAAGCGACTGATCAATGTGGTTGTAGATCAGGTCTATGAGAAAGAAGAAAACAACAATATTATGATTGGGATCCTGAGCAATGTATTAGGTTCTCATAACAGTGAAAGCAGTGAGCATATATTACATATCCGTATCGTAACGGAGATGCTGTTGAGAGAATTGATTAAGAAAACAGATGCGTATCATCTGACAGAAACGGATATTGCTCTGATTATAACAGCATCTTCCCTTCATGACATTGGAAAGGTAAGCATTCCAGAAGAAATTCTCAATAAACCAGGCAGACTGACAGATGAAGAATTCAAGATCATGAAAAGCCACAGTGAGATTGGAGCGTCTATGATACGGGATAAGGATTTTCCACAGGACAAGCCATTGGTACGCACTGCATGGGAAATCTGCCGTTGGCACCATGAACGATGGGACGGAAGAGGATATCCTGATGGACTAAAAGGGGAAGAAATACCAATCTCTGCGCAGATCGTGTCAATTGCTGATGTGTATGATGCGCTTACAAGTGTACGGTGCTATAAGAATGCATATGATCATGATACGGCAATCCAGATGATTCTGGAAGGTCAGTGCGGACAGTTTAATCCGCTTCTTCTGGAATGCCTGAAAGAGAGCAGTCCTCAGTTGTCCAGAACATTTAAGAAAGAAAAGGATGACAACAGAGAGTATTATGAAGCGCAGAGGATCTCAGAAGAAATACTGAGGCAAAATGCATTGCCATGCAAGGATTATTCCCAGCGTGTTATAGAGATCATGCAGGAAAAAATAAAGTTCTTTAAGGAGAATAGCGGTAAGATTTCAATGGAGTATAATGCGATTTCAGGAAAACTGGTTTTAACAGACGGAGAATCGCAGAAAGAGTATCAGAGAGATCTTCCGGGATTTGATTCATATGGAGCATATGATATAAGCGAAGAGGATATTCAGCGCGTAAAAGATTCGCTGGATTCAGTATCAAGTAAAAACAAAGAAGTTTCAATGAAAGTAATGTTAAAAGTAAGAGGTGAAAGGCAGATGTGTGATCTGAAACTGCACACATTATGGTCATCAATAAAAACAGATGGATATATCGGAATTGTCGGGCAGTTGGATATTGTGAAGTAATGTCACAAAAATGGAAGACAAAATAAAAAGAGTCACAGTTGTTTCCTGATGGAACAGGCTGCGACTCTTTTCTGTTCAGATATTCAAGCAGCTGCGTAAAGTGTTCTGTAGAGCTTCTTCCCGCCTAAAAGGATCTTACCTTTGGACGGTATCTCATATCAGACACTGTATACACTGTCACGAATGCTTCCGGATCCTTCTTGATAATATAATTCATCAGTTTCTGATATTCACTTTTGTCCACGATCGTAATGATCTCTCTGTGTTTCTGCATATTATATGCGCCTGTCGCCTCGTAGAATGTTGCTCCGCTATGCAGTTCATGCAAGATAAACTGACGGACTTCTTCTTCGTATTTTGTAATAATACATACACGCCGTTTCAGATTCTGGCCAAAGATAAAATGATCCAGCACAATACCATTAAAATAAGTTCCAAGCACACTTAAAACGACAGCTTTCTTGTCATAGATCAGAGCGGAAGAAAGTGCCACACACATGCCCGAGATGGACATTGCTTTTCCTAATTCTATGTGCAGATATTTATTCATGATCTTCGCTACGATATCCAGTCCGCCGGAAGATGCATTCATGTTAAATAAAATACTGAGGCCGATACTTACGACCAGGATATAGCATATTACATCCAGTTCACTGCTGTTTGTCAGCGAGGTAAAATCCGGAAATATGTGTTCAAATACTGCAAGATACAACGGCAGCAGGATGCTGGTGTAAACCGTCTTTGCTCCGAACTCCTTTCCGCATGTCACAAAGCCTATCAGCAGTAGGACAACGTTCAATATCATTGTGATCGTTGATACATGCAACGGTATATAATGCGACATAACAATTGCCAGCGCGGATATACTGCTGATCGAGGTCATACTCGGAATCAAAAAGAAATATACGGCCGCGGCGATAATGCCCACTGCTATCGTCATGATGGCTGTTTCTTTCAACTTGTCGGATGTGAAAATCTGTTTCTCTTGTTTGTTCATTTATCATTCCCCATTTTTAGATACTTAGTATTCAGAAAAATCAGATACCAGTATTTATATTATATCTCTAATATATTCATGGAGACAATGGTTAATTTTATCAGTCGCAATTACAGCGGTCTTGCAGTTTGAAATTGCAAACCTTTATGTGACAAACCTAACTGCCTATGATATTATAAATTTGATATAAGCGAAAATGACTTTTGCAGAAACGAAAGTATCTGAGTACAAATAAGCAGGAAACAGTATTGTAAGAAAACAAGAACACAGGAGGAAGGTTTTATGATTCGGCTTCAGGATATTGCAGATATGGCAGGCGTCAGCCGCACCACG
>OGRJ01001540.1_pt1 | contig 18961 bp, 22 predicted proteins | sample 1553411 | NCBI WGS metagenome assembly OGRJ01 (sample SAMEA2580084, study PRJEB22360) | human gut metagenome | biome: human gut; feature: human-associated habitat; material: faeces | place: Denmark | collected 2008/2010
TTACTAAAAGACAATACCGCACCAAGATTGTTTAATATGTTCAGCGAACTTAACACAAGTCAGATTGAACTTATTACTCAAAATGCTAATATTGACTTAAATAAGTCGATTAACATTGTTGGTCGAAGAATGCAGGACGCAGTCAGAGAAGCTGGTATTGAAGCGACCGCAGAGAAGCTCACAACAGGTCAGACAGTCAGGGAAATGCAGAAGAATCTGGAAAAGAAGCTTGAACAGCAAAATCTGACTGCAGTAGAATATGCCAACGGTACGAAAATGCCAATTGAAAAATATGCTGAAACTGTTGCTCGCTCAACTACTGCAGAAACTCAAAATAAAGCTAAAGTTATACAAGGACAAGACTGGGGCTACGACCTTGTAAGATTTACGGAACACAGTCCTACTTGCGAGGTCTGCTCAATGTATCAGGGTAGAGTTTATGCTTTGACGAAAGAAGCTGCCAATGGCAAATACAAAGGCTCTAAGGGGCAAGCATTGCATTTTCCCTATCTCTATGATACAGCTTTGATAAGCGGTTATAGTACTATACATCCTAACTGCCGACACCGTCTGTCAGTACTTCCGGCAGGAGCTTATACTGCTGTTGAAATGGAGGAATTTTCCCGAAAAAGTATGCAGCCATTTGAAGATATGCGGTCAGACAAGGAACGCAAAGCGTATGCCAAGGAACAGGAAGTCAAGCGTAAACGGAACGAGAGCCGTAAACAGTATGAGAAAATCAAGACTGTACTTCCAAATGATGCACCAAAAACATTTGCTGCTTTTGTTAAGATGAAATCTGCAAAATCAGAGCGTTATAAAGAGCTTTTGAAGGATTATCGTATAGTTATGAAGACTGTAAACGATTCTTTTAACGAAACTCCTAAAATATTTAATTCAGAAACCGAAAAAAATCTTATTAAAAATAATGACATTGAGCGTGGAGTGGTGTATAATAAATATGGTGAAATTGTTCTGGAAAAAACGGGTGAAGAACATCGTTTGTCTTTTACAAAAGAAGAACAGACTATGCTTAATGGTATGATATTATCGCATAATCATCCATCTAATAGCCCACCTTCTCCTGCGGATATATATAATCTTAGATTATTTAATCTTGAAGAAGTTAGGGCTGTTACAAAATATGGAGTTTATTCTGTTAAACAACCTGAAAATTGGAAGAAAGAATTTCCGAGTAGAGAAGAACTTGAAAAAGAATATAATAACTTTGTAATAAGACTTATTCCTAAAGTTAAAAGACAATTAGAAAATGGGAAAATAACTCCTGAGCAGGCAGATAATTTTTGTTGGAAATTCGCACTAAGGCGAATGGAAAGAAAATATGGATTTAAGATTAACCTTATAAGTTGGTGATAATTTTGAAAAACGAATGTATATTTGATGGAGATGAATATTTAGGATTTTATTTTTCATCTCAGTGTTATAATTGCGAACATTATAACCCTGCTCAAATGACACATATATGTAAAGCTTATCCAAACGGAATCCCCCCTGAAGTATGGACAGGAAAAGTAACTCATGACAATCCATATAAACAAGATAACAATATTGTATATAAGAAATCTTTATAAGCACTCTTGCAAAATAAAAGCAAGGTGCTTTTATTTATACTAAAAATCAAGAAAGGAATTTATATTATGAATTTTGGAAAAGCATTAGAAGAATTGAAAAACGGAAATAAAATTGCTCGTGAAGGTTGGAATGGTAAGGGAATGTATATCTTTAAGCACGAGGGATTTGATACAAATGAAGTATCAAATATTACTGGAAACAAACATGATAATGTACCACCATTTATTTGCATGAAAACAGCAGATAAAAATGTGGTTTTCGGCTGGCTTGCAAGCCAAACAGATATGCTTGCGGAAGATTGGAAAATCATAAGATAAAAAATTTCCATATAATCGCCGTAAATCGTGTTTAATTATTAGAGGTAAAATTATCAGTCCTATAATTTCTAAACGCTCTTAAACGGCTTATAAACGAATTTAAATGCATATATAACACAGGCAATAAGCGTACCTGCACTTTTACGGTGCAGGACGCTTTTTTATATTGCAAATTTTTTAATGAAAGGAATTTTTACTATGAGTGAAACAAACACAAATGCTTCAACAGAAACCGAAGCAAAAGCAGAACCACAGACAGCAGAACCGCAAAAACAGACCCAAGCTGACCAAAATGCAGAAAAGCTCAGCACCTATGAAACAGCACTGAGAAAAATTTTTAAACTTGCTGACGGTGAGGAGCTTGGTGACATTGACGGCAAGCTGACAGAGCTTGAAGCGGAACACGAAAAACTTATTTCAGCAACAAAGGATAAGCTTATTACAGCAAGTCTTAATGCCCTTGATGGCTACAACACAAAACTACTTGCAAGGCTTATCGACAGAAGCAAAATTACTGTTGATGAAAACGGCAATATTACAGGACTTGAAGAAGCAGTAAAAGCTGTTTCAGACGAATTTCCTGCCGTAATTGTTAAAAAAGAATCTGCAAAGAAACCTTTTGTGCCGATTAATCCAGCACAGCAAACATCAACATCACAAACAATGAATGACCTCATCAGAAGTCACAGATAAAAAGGAGATTTTAAAATGGCAAACATTATTACAAGAACAGACGCAGAAGCTCTTATTCCAGTTGAATCAAGCAAAGAAATTATTCAGGCAGTACAGCATGAAAGTGCAGTTCTACAGCTTATGAAAAAGCTGCCAAATATGAGTTCAAAGCAGACTAAAATGCCGATTATGTCAGCACTACCCGTTGCCGGATTTGTAAACGGTGACAACGGCTTGAAACCTGTGTCCAGTGCATCATGGGAAAATAAGTTCATTACCGCAGAGGAAATCGCTGTAATTATTCCTATTCCTGAAGCTGTACTCGACGACGCAGAATATGACATTTGGGCAGAGCTTAAGCCTTCGATTATTTCAGCTTTTGGCAAGGTCATTGATGGTGCTGTGTTATTCTCGACCGAAAAGCCAACAAGCTGGCCAGACGGTATTGCAACATCAGCAATCACAAAGAAAAAGACGGTTACATATGGTACAGGCATTGACACAGCCGAGGATATTTCCGAGCTTATGGGACTTGTTGAAGCTGACGGCTTTGATGTTACAGGCTTTGCGGCAGAAATTGCTCTTAAATCATCTTTCAGAGGTTTGCGTGACAAAAATGGCGGTCTTATCTTTGCTCCAAGCTTGCAGGCGGATACACCATCAACCCTTTACGGTCAGGCAATCAATTATGTAAAAAACGGTTCTTGGGATAGCAGTAAGGTTAAGCTTATTGCTGGTGATTGGTCACAGGCAGTTTATGCAATGCGTCAGGATATGACATATAAGGTACTTGACCAGGCTGTCATCAGTGATGCAAGCGGTAAAATCTTATATAACCTTGCACAACAGGATATGGTTGCACTTAGATGTGTAATGCGTCTTGGCTGGCAGCTGCCTAACCCAGTTACACAACTCAATGGTACTGATACACGCTATCCGTTTGCGGCACTTGTACCTGCTGGTACTGAACATTCAGGTGGTTGATTATGTTTAAAAAAGGCATTAACAGCTATTTAAATCTTGATGAAGCAAATGAGCTTATTGACGGTATTGATACAACAGGAAAATGGCGTGAGCTTACAGACGGCGAACGAAAGCAATATTTAATACTTGCTACTGTGCATATCGACAGCCTTATGCTTACATCTCGAAAACATAGTGCTGAACAAATTCTACAATTTCCGAGAGGAAGAAATTCGGAAGTACCGAGAGCAGTGCTTATGGCACAGGCTCTTGAAGCACTTACATTATCTGATACACAAGCAATGCAAAGAGATTCCTTGCGTGAACAGGGTGTAACTTCAATCAAACTCGGAAACACCAGTGAAAGCTATTCAGATGATTCCAACTCATCTTCTAAGCAAAATAATGAGCTTAAAAGTAAGGTCGCAATTTCGCTTATGCGACCGTATATTCTCGGTTCGGCGGTGATAGTATGAGTTTGTTCACTCCATACTTCAAAGATATTATCTCGGTGCAAAGGTATATCGGTGTCAACGATTTCGGTGACACCGAGTATGCCAAAGCTATTGAAATGAACTGCCGAATTGAATATAAAACGCAGGAGACGCTTGATTCAAAAGGCAACAAGGTTATAAGCACCGCAACGGTATATTCCGATGAATTTGTACCGCCACTTAGCATTATTACTGCCAACGACACCCGTTATACAGTTAAATCGTGTTCACCTATTACAAGTCTGATGGGAAACATTGACCATTATGAAGTAATTTTGTGAGGTGATTGCTATGGCAAAAAGACAGAATATTCCCGAAAGTGAATATCTCAAAGGACTGAATGAAGTCACAGAAAATATTCAGGAAGCCGTTGACAATATGGTGAGCGGTTCTGTTCAGGGACTTGCTGACGCACTTCTTTATGTCGCTTCTGAAAGTCAGCAAAGAGCACCAGTTGATACAGGTGACCTGCGTGGCAGTGTTGAGGTAAAAATTAATGGTGAAGATTACGCTTGCGGAGAAAAAGGCGGTGGTCTTACCGTAAACGGAAGCATTCCTAAAAATGCCGATATAGACAGAGTTGTTGGTGAGGTATCATACAACACCAAGTATGCCGCAAATCAGCACGAGCATACTGAATATGACCATCCTCGTGGCGGTCAAGCCAAATATCTTGAATCCGTTCTTGTTGAGGAAAAGGACAGAATACTTAAACTTATTGCAGGCGGAGTTATAAATGAAATGATGAATTAAAAGATAGGAGAATTTAATGCAACTTTTATAAATAAAATTTTCAATGCCGATTGTGTTGCAGGTATGAGTATGTATCCTGACAAAAGCATAGATATGATACTCTGCGACCTGCCTTACGGAGTTACAAACTGTCGATGGGATAGTATTATCCCGTTCGACTTACTGTGGAAGCAGTACAAACGCATCATTAAGGATAATGGTGCAATAGTGCTGACTGCTTGTCAACCTTTTACTACAAAACTTATATCCAGTCAGCCGAAGCTGTTTCGATACTGTTGGTACTGGATTAAGAATATGACAACAGGATTTGCATTCAGCAAGTTTCAGCCATTACGCTGTGTCGAGGATGTATGTGTATTTTACAAGCGTGCTCCGACATACAATCCGCAAGGTATTATAATTCATGATAAGCCTATTATTAGTCGTGGCAAAAAGGATAAAGGAAAAGGTAACAGCGTTTATCATTTCGATACACTTCAAAAGGATACAGTTACATATGTAACGAATTATCCCCGTCAGATACTCAATATTCCTTGCGAAAGAGGACTGCACCCGACACAAAAGCCTGTTAAGTTGTTTGAATATCTGATTAAGACATACACCAATCCGGGCGAACTTGTGCTTGATAACTGCATGGGAAGCGGTACAACCGCCGTTGCGTGTATAAATACAGGGCAAAAGTACACAGGCTTTGAATGGGACGAGCAATATTACAATGTCATACAAGAACGGCTTGCAAAATTAAGAGGTGATTAAATTGCACTATGCATTAAGAGAATACCTGTTAAGTAACGGTTACACAAATGTTTACTGCGACTTTATGCCCGATGCTTCAAAACAAATTGAAGCGATAAACCTCTCAAAGTGGGATCATACTGTTGCAGAAATCAATGATGGTTCGGGACTTACTTATATACAAATACAAGTACGCCGAGCAACTGCTGAGGAAGCATACAGAGTATGCTCCAGACTTTTTAACTTAATTGATAGCGGTACGGAAGAAACTGTTATCAATCTTACAGACAAAATCTTTTGTATTGCCCGTCCACGCCGAGGTGCTGTTATCCTTGAGCGTGGCGAGGGTTATACAACATACTACTGCGAAATTGCCCTATGGGGCGAAAACTAAATTTTAACTTTGAAAGGAAAAATTATTATGAAAAAATATCTTAAAGGCTTTGCAAATCTTGGATTTTTCGAGGTTCTCACAAATACGCTTTCCGCTTATGCCTGCGGTACTGACCGAGCAACCCTTATCGGTGCAAGTTCTTGTTCTCCGACCGACAATAAAACTGATTTTTCAATCCCTGCTGACGATGGCATTTATGACAGCGGTTCGGATTGGACAGATACAACGCTTGTCATAACTGTTTTAGAGGCTGACCTTGCTAATCTTGCACAACTTATCGGTGCTGAATTTGACACAGAACTCAAGGAAGGCACATTTGATGAACCGAATGAGGTTGCACTTACATTCTCGGCACTTCGCCGTGATGGCGGTTACAGACTTTATCGTTATTTCTGTTGCAAGTGTACAGGCTACAAGGTCACACATAACACAAAGGGTACAAATAACGATGCACAGTCCTATGAACTTACATTCAAGTGTACACCGAGAGAGATTGACCATCTTATCCGCACAACAAAGGACATCAACAAAGGTGAAACTCTTGCATACATTAATTCAATGGAGGATGCATAATGTTCTTCAAAAAAGACAAAAGCATACATATGAGTATTCCGAAGTCTTATGAACTTTACGGAGTTACAATACGCAAACTGCCGATAGCGAAGTATATCGCCGTCTTGAGAGAGGTTAATGACCTTCCCTCTCTCTTGCTCGGTGAACTGTTTCCCGAAGGTAGTAATCTGAATGACTCTCTTGAAAGGCTTCAGAATCTCGACAGAAGCACAACGCTTGCACTTATTGGCAGATTGCTGAAAGTCGTTCCTGAGGAATTTTGTAAGATACTTTCAGAGCTTCTTGAAATTCCCGAAGAACGTCTGCTTGACCCATATTGTGAAAATCCGCTCTCACTTTCAGAACTTGCTGAAATTATTGAAGCCTTTTGGAAGGTTAACGATATGTCGGATTTTTTGATGACCGTGCAGAGCCTGAGCAGGAGAGCAGCTCCGACACGGTCGAAAGCGAATACTGGCTTCAGCGATGGCTCGCAATAGCTCAGAGCGTAGGAATAAGCAAAACCGAAATGCTCGAAAACTATTATTACGATGAATTTATCGCTATGCTCGATGCCTATAACGATATGCACCGCATAGATAAAGACGATAATAGCGGAAAAGAGTACTACGCTGACGAAATATAGCATTCTATACAAATAATAACCACAAAACTTTTATATTGCCATAGGCTAAAATTCATTGACCGAAAACAATACTTATGGTAATATATGGGTGAGGTGATTATTTATGAAAAAAACTATTTTGTTAATTTTATCTTTTGTTATCTTGTTATGTTGTATTTGCTTTTCGGGGTGTAATAATCAGTCTAATAAAAGTCCTTCAGACCAAATTAAAGACGAAATGATAAAAGCTGAAGAAGTAAAAACAGCACTTGTGGAAGCTGGATATAGTAAAGCGCATACATCATCAATATGTGTATATTTGGATAGTACTGAAACAGATACTATTTGGGTAACAAATCTTTACGGGGACTTTCTTCCTGATTTGGATTTCAAAAATGAAAGAGATGATATTCCACAAATTTTAGATGCAGTTATGCCGTTATATGATAAAGAATATACGCAAGGTGATGGCAAAAAGATTATCAATAGATTAAAGGATTGCCGCATAATATACGACGGTGAAATTCACTGTGGGGAAATAACCTTTAAAAATTTAAAATACCATGAATTTTTAGATGAAACAAACAGCTTTACTGATTGTATTATGGTAAAAAAATCTGAAACTTAAGATTTTAAGCACTCTCATATGAGGGTGCTTTTAATTTACTCATTTTTAATAAACGGAGATGATTAAATGGCAGATGAAATAGACGCTGGTAAAATTGTTGCTGAGATAGTGCTTGAAACTCAGCAGGCAAGAGAAAATGCAGAGGAAATAACCGAAACACTTGATAACATTGCTTCTAAGGTTATAAAGCCACAAATTGACTACGAAACACTTAGTTATATAAAAGGCTCTCTCGAAAAGATGGGTATAACAGGACAAGAAATGGTTGATACACTTAATACAGGTTTCGGAAATATTACAGGAGCAAAAAAATATTGTGTTGCATTAGAAGAAATTGCTTTGAAGATAGATGAATGCAGAACCAAAATGCAAGCCTTGAATGTTGGAGATAATATTGATAGTGGAGCAGTAGAAAACTACAGTGACACACTTACACAGCTTGAGGAACAATATGATAAGGTTTTAGCAAAGCTGGATGCTTATGTTGCTAAAACTGTAGCTACTGTTCAAAAAACTAAGGATATTGAGAATGAAATCAATAAACTTTCTGGTCTAAATACACCCACAGTAGTTGACAATAGCACAATGCTTAAAGCTCAGTCATACGAGGACACGATAGTATACATACAAGGAGTTCTTGAAAAGCTAAAGATAACAGGTAAAGATGCGGATCATATTATTTCAGCGTGTTTTCAAGATGTTTCGAGTTTAAGAAAATACCAAAATGAACTTGAAGTTATTGCAAGTAAACTTGATACAGAACGCAAAAAATATCAAGAACTTTCTGACGCAAGGTATAGAGCGGAAAAGCGAGGTGATTATTCATCTGTAGATAAAATAACATCTGCAATGGATAATCAAGTCAATAAAATAAAAACGCTTGAGGCTCAATTTGATTCCGTTTACGAAAAGCAGGACAATGCTGTAAAGAAAACTGTAACAGCATATCAAAAACAAAGCAGTGCCGCTCAAAGTGCACAGGTTAAGCAAGACAAGCTGAATGAAGCACTTGATAACAAGCAGGCAGGAAAGAATTTTGCAGGCGGTATTAACCTTGCGACAACTTCCCTCAGAACATTTAATTCTATTGCTCCTGACGCTGTTGATGGTATAGGCGAGATTATAACACAGGTAAATGCTGCTAAACAGGCAATGACAGCAGGAGCTTCTGCACCACTTGCTTGGGGTACTGCTATTGTAGCAGGTATTGGAGTTGTTGCAAGTCTTGTTATAAATGAAATACAAAAGGTTCAGCAAGCAGAGGAGGAGGCTCGCCAAAAGGCGGTAGAAGCGGCTTCTGAGTACAAGGAAAATGTTGAAACTCTGAATAGTACGAGCGAACAATTTGTATCTTTGCGTTCAAAACTTGACAATGTTAATATATCCCGTCAGGAAGAAATTGAAACAAAGAAAGAACTATATCAACTTCAAGAGGAACTCGTTAAAAAGTATGGTTCGGAAGCAAACGCTATTGACACTGTAACAGGAAGTATTCAAGAACAAAAGCAAGCAATTGAAGAACTTCGAAAAGCTGAAGCACAAAGCCTTTTACTTAAATCGGGAGATGAATACGAAAAATATAAGTCTGAAATGAAATCAAAGCAAGAGTATAAACTGTATTCATATAGTGGTACGATAACTCCGGCTATTGATGAAATAAAAAATGAACTAAGTAAGAATCAAAATATAGAGATTAAAGACGGCTGGTCTAAGGGTTTATTTTCAACCCAATTTTCTGTTTCTTTAAAAATAAACGGTGAAGATGCAGAAAATGAAATGAAAGAAATTTCGAAGAATTTTCGTGAACTTAAAGAAAAATACCTTAACGACGGAGATGAAGAGAGTGCAGATACAATCCAAACTTTTCTTAATCAACTGTCACAAGCAAGTCGAACATATATTGATGAAGCCTATAAAAAAAGGTTAGAAGTATATAATCAATGTAAGCAAGCCGAAGAAATTTTAAACGGTACAGCCGAAGATACAGAAAAAACTCAAAAGAGACTTTCCGAAACAATAAACGATACTATGAGCAATAGTATTGATAAAGTTGAGGAATATTCTAACGCTATGTCCGATTTATCATCAGCATATCAAACTGTCAGTAGTGGCGAAAAGCTTAATGCCGACAGTCTTAGTCAGCTTATAGAAAAATATCCTGAACTCGCTGAATATGTCAACCAAACAGGCGACCTCACACTTAAAAACGGTGAGAAAATAAAGGAAGTGTTTGAAAGTCAAAAGAAATCTCTGATTTCTACCCTTGAAGAAGAAAAAAGGGAGCTTGAAAAACAATCAAACTCTTATGCAGGAATGTCTATATTCAGGGAGGAACAGAAGCAGATTAAAGACCGTATAAGCGAAATTAATGCCGAACTTGCAATATATAACAGCGAACTTACAGAACTTAATGAAAACTCAGCCTCTGTTGACTGGTCAGAAACAGCGAGCGAGGTTAAGAACCTTGCCTCAGCTTATCAGACACTCAACGAGGGCAAACAGCTTGATATTGATACGATGATAAGCCTTATTGATAAATATCCCGAGGTTGCCGCAGCTATGGCTAAAGAAGGTCAGCTCGGTAAGGAACAAGCTGATGTATTCAAACAACTTTTCAAGGCAAAGAAAAATGATTATATCCTTACTCAACAGCGTACAATAGCTAATCTTCAGGCGAGTGCAGATGAAACTAAAGGCGTTATAAATAATATACAATCACAAATAAATGCATATAAAATGCTTGGTCAGGTTATGGGTATGTCGGCAATTGCTAACCTTGCAACAAATGCTTTGAGTGCTACTCTTGCGAAAAATCAGCAAGAATATAATAAGATTCAGCAAAATATCAAACAGGCTCAGGCTCGTATTAATGCTGTAAAAAATCTTAATGTAAACACTTATGGCAACTCGTCAGGCAGGAGCGGTTCTGATACAAATACTGCTCTTGCGAATGAGCTTAAACAGCTTGAACATAAAAAAGCTATCGGTCAGCTTAATTCTCAGCAGGAATACAACTGGCTTGTGCGTATAAACAATAAGTACAGCAAAAATGCTGATGAGCAGATGGATATGGAAAAGCGTTTATATAATGCCAAAAAACAAATGCAGGCTGACGAAGAGGCTGCTAATACAAAAGCTTTACAAGCAGCATATAAAGGTATTGAAAATAAAAAATCTCTTGGAAAGATGAATTCTCAGCAGGAGCTAAGACAACTTGAGCAAATAAGGCAAAAATATAAGATGACCGCCGAGGAGCGTATGGAGCTTGAGATTAAAATATACAACCTCAAAAAATCGCTCAAGGACGATGAAATCAGTAGCATAAACACTCTCGCCGACGCCGTTACAGAAGCTTTGAAAGAAAAATATGAGGAACAGCGTAAAATTGAGGAGGAAAGAATAAATGATTCCATCGAAAGCTGGCAGAAATGGGAGGACAAAACTGTTACTGCTATTCAGGGCGAGATTGACGCACTCGATGAGCTTGCGGATAAGCAGGAGAGCGAAAACAAACGGCAGGAATACGAGAATAAGCGTCAACAAACCGAACTTCAATTAGCTTACGAAAAGGACGATTATAATCGCCAACAGCTACAAAAGGAGTTAAATCGACTTGATAAAGAAGAAGCTGAACGACTTGCCGAGGAACAGCGTGAGGCTCAGAAGAAAGTCTTACAAGGCAGGATTGAAGCTGTTAAGGGACAATCTCAGGCAACTCAGGAACGCTTGAAAAAGGAACTTGATGAGGTCAGCGAAAAGTATGATAAGCTGACAGATTCATTCTCGCTAAAGGCACAGGCACAGAAGTTTATTGCGGATAGTACGCAAAAACAGATTATAAGTCTGATAAAATCCTATGCGTCTGATTATGAGATTGCTGGAAATACAGTTGGTGATGCACTCTATAACGGCATGAAAGCCAAGATGGATAATATAGAGGCATATGTTGACGGGATTTTCGGGAAGATTGAGGCTTATCAAAGACGAATGGCGAATACCGCTAATGCCTCGGCGGATAGGTTCTGGGCAAGCCAAAATTCTCCACAAGCTTTTCAAAAACAGACCGCTTCAAAATCGGTTACAGTACAGCAAACAGTTAATTTCAATCAGCCGGTTGAAAGCCCTGTTGAAACACGCCGTCAGCTTGACAGGACGAATCAGGCTTTAGCAAAACAAATTTCAAGTGGCATTTAATCAATCTATAAACAAGCATTAAAGACTGTTTAAGGTCTTATTTTTTTGCACTTTTTATCTTTGAGGAGGTGGTTAAAACGCAAAAAATGATTTATGTTCCGCCTGATGGCAGTTATTCCAATCCGTCTACATATGTTTATTTAACAGCAAATGAGCCATATATACTATCAAGCGTTACCGGTGTTGGCGGAGTTGAGGCAAGCGTTATCTCAAGCACTATCCCTGGTATGGATGGTGCTTATTTTCAAGGCATAAGGATTGAGCCGAGAAAAATCCCCTGCACTGTCTATGTTAAAGGTAAGGACAGACAGGATATGTACGCACAAAGATATAACCTAATTCGCAGGCTTACTCCAACAAAGAAGCTCGGCTGGCTGTATTACCGTAATGATTACATTCATGTTCGCACACAGGCTATTCCATCTGTTCCTCCTGATTTTATAGAGCGTATTCGCAATTACAATAAAGCCGATATTTCGTTTTGGTGTCCCTTTCCACATTGGCGTTCACTTTCAAGCAAAAGCGAGGAAATCGGTTACATAAAGGGCGAGGGCTTCAAGTTCCCGTTTTCTTTCCCAATTAAGTTTGCCAACCTAAAAAACGAGGTCACGGTTGATTATCAAGGCTCTGTCCCTGCTCCTGTTACAATAACAATTTATGGCTCGGCAGCTAAGCCTAAAATAACAAACAAAACCACAGGCAAATATATCGCTGTCGAGCAAGGTTTAACCGAAACACAAAGGCTTGTTATCGTCACAACAAGAGGCAGTAAAAGCGTAAAAATTGCAGAAACAGGTAAAAGTACAAAGGACGCTTTTCAATATATTGACCCTGCTTCTGTGTTCTGGGAGCTTCAACCGGGCGAGAATGTCATAAGCTACGATAGTGGCGATGACAGCCAAAAAACAGCGGTTAAGATAGTTTATAGTGAATTTTATTCGGGGGTTTGATATGGAAATACCAAGTATTAAGATTCTTTCGCCAAGCCTGCAATTACTAAATGAAATAGATTTGTATACCAGCTTACAGCTTACCCGTTCTTGGCAGGGAGTCGGCTCTTTTGAACTGCATATAATCGGAAATCAAAAAAACATCGAAAAAGGCAACCTGATTATGCTCGGCAATGACGGACACCGTTCAGGCATAATCAGAGCAATAACGAAAACCGTTGATTCCTCAGGAATAATGACAACTGTAACAGGTCAAACCTTGGACGGAATTACAACCCAGCGTGTGATAATTCCGTCAACGAACTCGAAAAATGGCGGTTACCTTGCTTTGCCGAGTGCGACATCGTCAAGCAAAACACTTCCAGCTGAAACGATTATTAAAGTTTTTGCAGGTGCTTGCCTCGGCTCGGATACGTCAAGGGCATCATATTATGCCCTTGATGAGAATCGCAGGACAGATATATACATAGCTCCGACAAAGGGGCGGGGAATACAAACGAATTGGCTCTCAAGATATGACCCATTGAATGAGATTTTACAATCGGTTTCGGAATACTGTGACTGCGGTTGGGAGATATACATAGACCTCGATAATCGCAGACTTGTATTTGATTATGTTTCGGGTGTTGACCGTTCGGTTAATCAAAACGACAACAGCAGAGTTATTCTTTCGAGGGACTATGAGAGTATTGACAGTCTGACTTATACATACGATATGTCTGGCTACAAAAATCTCGCCTACTGTGGCGGGATTGGAGAGGACTTTAACCGACTATATCTTGCAGTTACGAATAATTCTTCTACACCAACGGGCTTAAACCGTTTTGAGGTGTTTGAAGACTGCGGAAGTCTTGAAATTGCCGATACGGATACGGCTATTTCGCTCTCTGCTGAGGGCAAGCACAAGCTCAAAGAATACAAACTTACAGAAACACTCACAGCAGAAATAGCACAGGGCGGTTCTTTTGAGTATCTAAAGCACTGGAATTTGGGTGATTTGGTGACAGTCAGCGACCGAGAAATCGGTCTTATGCAGGATTTACGCATTACAGAAGTAAGCGAAAGCTATGAGCCTGACAGTTCAAAAATAACGGTTACGCTCGGAACTGCTCCTGAAAGGCTGTCACGGATTATCAAAAAGTTCAAGCCAACAATCAGATAAGGAGGTGATAAAATGGCTGAAAAATCAAGATTTTTTAATAGTACAACGAGTGATGAAAGACTTTATGACGCTGCCGATATGGCTGAGGTCTGGAATACATTTTTTACAAACGGTGTTATTTCGGGGCTTGAGGTGAGTTCAACATCGAGTGGTTTATCAGTGGGTGCAGGCTCAGCTATTATCAACGGTTATTGGTACAAGCTCGATTCTGTAAAAACGCTTGCAATAGCTTCAGGCACATCAGAGCATACGGACACCGTTGTTTTAAGGCTCGACTTAGGAAGCGAGGCAAGGAATATTACAGCCGTATATAAATCGGGTACATCTCTTACAAAAACAGGAGATATTTACGAGATACCGCTTGCACAGGTTACAGTTTCGGCAAACTCGACAACAGCTAAATCTGTGGAAGATAAGCGGGAATTTTCTAAAATTGCGGGTAAGGCTGACATAAGCACTTCAGAAATTCTTGAAAAACTGCTGACTATTGACGGGTCAGGCTCTAAACTCGATTCCGACCTGCTCGACGGTCAGCATGGCTCATATTACAGCAATTATGTGAATCTGAGCAACAAGCCTATTCGCTACGGCACAGCTGAGCCAAGTTCGGCAGTCGGTAATAACGGCGATATTTATATTCAGTATTAGGAGGTGTAAAAATGGCTGAATTACAGGCAACATATACAATGCCGACAAGCCCTGCGATTAGATTCACTGTATCTGCTGAAACTAAACGCAGTGGCTCAACTGTTTACTATCGTTTTAAAATAAGCACAGCACCGATTACGGGAGCAAGTTATTTCGGCTATAACCTTAAATGTACAGCTACTCTTGCGGGCAAGACAGTCGCAAGCGGTGTTACTCTCAAGGACGCTTCACCTTCACAGTGGTCTTCACCATTGGTAAAATATCTGCCCTCAAGCACAGGATGGTACAGTGTAACGGGAATAACCTCAGCAACTACTGTTTCAGCAAGTATTAAATTCTACTCTTCACAGGTTTCCGCAAGCATATCAAGCGGAAACCGCACACTTGCAGTACCAGCGGGTACAGCTCCGAGCAATGTAAAGGCAACGCTTAGCTCAAGCTCAGGTTTAAGCACTCGGACTTTGACTATAAGTGCCTCGTGTTCATGGGGCGACAGCGGAGCAGGAAAGTACACCTATCAACACAGCAGTGACAATATGTCTTGGAAGACAATCTCAACTACAACAGCTAAATCGGTAAGCTTTACACCGTCCGCAAATTGCTACACGAACGGCAGTGTAATATATTTCCGTGTTCGTGCGACCAATTCCCGTGGACTTACCTCGACAAGTAGCAGTGCCAAATATACTTGTGCATCATCCCCTGCTGTGCCGAAGAATCTTAAGCTTTTATCTGCCTCAGGCAAGCGTACCGACCCGATAACAATTACCTGGTCTGGCACAACCTCATATTACGAGGTAAGGGTAAGATATAGCTCTGACGGAGGTAAATCGTGGACATCCTGGGCAAAGCTTGACCCTACAACCGCACAAACGAAAACCACTACACCAAGCAACTATACCGCTTTTACTGTTTATGATTCGACAGGAATATTACAGTATGCTGTAAGAGCGAAAAACAGCTATGGTTTATATTCAGACTGGTCAAGCTCTGCTGCATATTCAGTTTTACCGTCTGTTACAACAGATAACCTAAGGCTGAAAGTAAGTGGTGATTGGAAAACATCAAAGGCTGTTTATGTAAAAATAAACGGCGAATGGCATAAAGCCAAGAAGATATTCATTAAAGCTAATGGAGCTTGGAAAACTAAATCATAAATGGAGGAAATACTATGCAAATACCACATTACGCATTGACCTTGAATGTTAATGCACAGAAAAGTACACAGACAATTATTGCAAAGCAGTATGATGACAAATCAAGATATATTGACATTGTTCTTACTGCTGATAGCAAGCCTATTGTTTTGAACAAAGAGCGTGTAACGCTTACGGCATATGATAAAAAAGCAAATAAAACTATTGCTCTTAAAGATTGCTCGATAGTCGATAGCGTTATTGTTGCTGAACTGACAGCGAATATTCTTTCTACAGCAACAACTCTTGAGTGTGAAATTACTGTATATGGCACAAATAAAGAGATTTTAACATCTGCGAAATTTAATTGTGTTGTTGATGCAAAACTTTCAACCGAAGTTGTCGAGCGTGAAAATGATTTCAGTGCTTTGCAGACAGCCCTTTCTGATGTTGCCTCAACAAGCAACAGAATAAATGAAGTTTCAAGCCGAATACAGCCAATTACGCTTGGTGGCACAGGTGCAACAAAAGCATATGAGGCAACGCAAAATATAAAATCACTCTATCTTGGAGCAATTACAACTCTTCCAACGGGTTCTAATCTTGACGATTATATAACAGATGGAACATATGACATAGGTGCTTCGGTCTCAGCAGATATTAAAAATGCACCTGTTACAGGTAGTACATATAAGCTGATTGTTATGCATATTGTAGCTTCGTCGCTTACACAGCAAATAGCTATTGTGCCAGGGAAAAACTCTTTGTTTATGCGTAACTGTTCAAGCGGAACTTGGTCAGCATGGACAAAGATTGTATCGTATAATCCGCAAATTGACGAGGTTGGCACTTGGAACCCTGTACTTGATGGAGATGGCACAATTACTGTAAAAAATGCTGACTATGTTTATAATGGCAACACTATAATGATTACAGTTACAATAACAGCAGGAAGTGATATAACGGGTACATCTTTGACAGTTACAGGCTTACCAATTATCGCAAAAAGAGCAGTTGCAGCAACAGCATATATAAATGGAAGCAGTGCAAGTGTAGCAAGTATAAATGGTACTGGAATATTAGTTAAGTCTGACTCATCTCTTGCAAATAAATCAATAACAGTTACAGGCACATATTTAGTTTAATTTTGGAGGTTTTATTATTATTATGGAAATTAAGAATGTTATTACAGTAGATAATCTTACAACATTAAGCGTATCAGTTAAAACTCAGCGTGTACTTATCGAGGATAACGATATAGAAACTGCTCTCGGTTTGCCTTCACGCAAGGCTTACACTAATTCAAATGACGGTCGTACAGAGCTTGCCGCAGAAGTTCCTGAACCTTATTTCAGCGGTATTATTGCTGTTTGGGGTGAAGGGCTTGCTGAAAAATGAGTGATATTATTAATATTGATGATTTATATGGTAATCAGCGTGAAATTGCTGAGGTTATCGGTATTGATAATTACATCAAACTTTCAAAGTATTTTGGTGGTGAAGATTCTTTATATATACAAAAAATATTCTGAACTTGTCAAAATATCTCGAAATAATGAAATACGAAAATTGCGTAAGAAAGGATACAGTGCATCAAAACTTGCGAAAATGTATAACTTATCAACAAGATATATCCGTATGATTTGTAAACTTAAGGAGGATTTTTAGATGGATTTTTTAGAATTTGTTAAACCAGAACTAATGATACTTGTACCAGTATTATATTTGATTGGTATAGCACTTAAAAAGTGTATAATACCTGACAAGTATATACCTATTATACTTGGTTGTGCCGGCATTATTTTATCTACAATATACTTGCTGTCTGTTATTCAGATAACATCTGTGCAGGATGTCTGGAATGCAATTTTTGCAGCAATTACACAAGGTATTCTCTGTGCTGGAGCAAGTGTTTATGCAAATCAAATCTATAAGCAAATAAAAAAGGATAATTGATATGACACTATATATTAAGCACAATGGCGAATGGAAAAAACAAAAAATATAAAAGTGAGGTAATTTACAATGACAGACGCAATCAGAAAACAAATTATCAAAGCTCTTGCTTACAACAAGACTAAAGAAGAAATCAAAGAGTGCATGAATGTATCTGATGAAGATATTGACAGCATAACATCTACAGAAATATCTGATGAGCAGAAATATTACAAAGAAATGGGGTATCTACAGTGAAAGAAAAATTGATTGATGTATCGACTTGGAATGGCAATATCGACTGGGATAAGGTCTATAAATCAGGCGTAAGATACGCTATGATTCGTTCGAGCTTTGGCATAGAAAATCCTAATCAAATTGACAACAAATTCGTCAGAAACATAGAAAATGCTATTAAAGTGGGCATCAAATGCGGTATCTATCATTATAGCTATGCAAGGTCTGTTGCTGAGGCTAAAAAGGAAGCTGATTTTTGCTTAAAAACAATAAAAAACTATAAGATAGATTTGCCCGTTGCGTTTGATATTGAAGATTCTTCGCAAACAAATTTGGGCAAAGACGCTCTTACAAGCATTGTTATTGCTTTCTGCGATAGAATCAAGTCTGCTGGCTATACACCGATGTTATACTGTAATCCAAGTTGGCTTAATAGCTATCTTCATAAAGATAAGCTAATTGGTAAATATGACTTGTGGTTAGCTCATTGGGGTGTATCTTCACCTGCTTTTAAATGCACTATCTGGCAATACTCAGACAGTGGCATAGTTTCAGGCATTTCTGGAAATGTAGACCTTAATTATATTTATAAGGATTATAGTTCAAGCTCAAAACCAAGCAAACCAACTTCTACAAAACCAATTGAAAAGCCTGATAAAACTACTTCAACTATTAAAGTAGGCGATAAGGTTACTGTTAAAAATCCGATAATCTATGGCACAAATAAAACCTTTGCTGTCTATGAAAAACAATATGATGTTATAGAGATAGTTGGTGACCGAGCTGTTATTGGTATCGGAAATCAGATAGTTTCAGCTATTGCTGTAAGCAATATTAGCAAGGTTGGAAACACAACTTCAACTACAAAATCAGATAAAGTTTATTATACAGTTAAGAGCGGTGATACACTTAGCTATATCGCATACAGATATAGTACAACAGTAGATAAGCTTGTATCGCTTAACAATATCAA
>OGRJ01001545.1_pt1 | contig 18939 bp, 27 predicted proteins | sample 1553411 | NCBI WGS metagenome assembly OGRJ01 (sample SAMEA2580084, study PRJEB22360) | human gut metagenome | biome: human gut; feature: human-associated habitat; material: faeces | place: Denmark | collected 2008/2010
CTCTTGCAAGCAAGCTTGCATCGGCTTTCTGACCTTTTGACCCTGGTATCATCATATTATAAATTGTAAGAACTAAGGAAAACTGTAACATGCTAAATAAAAAAGATTTCTTAAAATATGCATCGACATTGGCATTTCCAATTATGATTCAAAATTTGATTTCAACATTGGTGAATATTGCTGATACTGTAATGCTTGGATATGTAAGCCAGACTGCCATGTCGGCTTCATCGCTTGCTAACCAATATACTTTTATTCTTTTTTGTCTATATTATGGTATGGCCACCGGTACTTCCGTTTTGTGTGCCCAGTACTGGGGAAAAGGTGATAAAAAGACTGTAGAAAAGATTCTCGGCTTAGCAGAGCGATGCACCTTAATTATCTCTCTGATATTTTTCCTTATCTCCTTTTCCATGCCAACTACGGTTATGAAGATTTTTACAGACAATCCTGATACAATTGCTGCTGGAAGTGAGTATTTGAGGGTACTTTCATTTTCACTTATGTTTATGGGATTCTCTCAGGTTTTTATGAGTGCCCTTCGAAGTATCGGAAAAATAATGCTGCCATCTGTCACGTACATTGTTTCGCTTTGTGTCAATGTAATTTGTAATGCGACCTTTATCTTTGGTCTGTTTGGACTTCCAAAGCTTGGCGTTACCGGTGTTGCTCTTGGTACTGTGATTGCCAGAATCGCAGAGGTATTGATTTGTCTCATCTACTCCTTGAACAAATCAAATGTGAGATTCCGAATAAAATACTTCTTTGCGAAATCGGGGATCCTGTTCCAGGATTTTATGAAAATTGCAACTCCAGCCGTAATAAATGACCTCGTCTGGAGCTTTGCCAGTTCCGCATTCGCAGCAATTCTTGGGCATATTGGTAATGATATGGTTGCTGCAAATGCCGTCGCTGTTATGGTGGTAAACATTGGTGCTATCGCCTGTCGGGGTTTTGCCAACGCTACTACCATTATTATCAGTCAGGAGCTGGGGAAAAATCACATAGATACAGCCAGAGAATATGGGAAACGGATGCTCAGAATAACCATTATTGTAAGCCTGATCGGATGTGCCGTTATTCTGGCGATTCGCCCCCTGATACTGGATTTTTATCGGGATAAGCTGACAGAAACGGCCATTTATTATCTTGGCGTTTTTATCATTATGACGACCTGGCGTCTTGTTGGAGAAGGTATTAATACCTGTCTTATATGCGGCTGCTTCAGAGGTGGTGGTGATTCCAGATTTGGAATGATCGTTGATTCCATATTTATGTGGCTTGTAGCAGTTCCTCTCACATTTCTTGCCGCATATGTTTTTAAACTACCGCCTATCTGGGTATACTTTGTAATGTCTTTGGATGAACTTGAAAAAATGCCTGTAGTATTTATTCACTATTTCAGAAGAAAATGGCTTACAAATATTACCAGAGATTTTGATTGATCCTACTTATTCACAATTATAAAATGCTCCCTTCTGAATGACAGGTTTTTGTTCTTTCACATTCCTGCCCAGTAGGGAGCATTTCTGAATCCTATGATCTTATTCTTTTTTGACAATCAGCCTTATACTGTAAACCGAGGCTATTGCTATGATAAAGCCTAATGGAATTGCCACACAATAAAACACAAAATTTACCAGATTGTTATATGGGCGGAGTTTATAAATTCCTTTTGAAGTCCGATAAACCTCGACCTTAACTTTATCACCAACGTATACTTTCTGATTATAGGTTTCTTCTCCTTCATAAGCTTTTCCATCAACCTCAAATGCCAATTTGGTCCGATATTTTACTGATCTTGAATTCTTTTTATTTTTGTCTTTATCATCACTGTTATCAATCTCACGGCAGGATTCTACAACTGCAATAACCTCTCGTTTGTCTGTAGTGTTTTTGTACTCCTGGCTTTCAATTCTGTTTAAAATCATACCATATATTCCTATACCACACATGGCAATACCCAGGACGAAACCTAATACCGAATATAATATATTGTTCCGCTTCTCTTTTTTATCCTGCTTCATACACATCCTCCGCAAAACCTGTTTTTGTTTTCGATTCTTGTAAAGAACACATATTGTAAAAAATTCTCCTTCAATTGACCATGTATTCTCTATACTAATAATAATCCATCAAAAACCGGTTTGCACTATTACTTGTGCCAGTAAATGAAGAGAAAATGTTATTGCTTACTTTGTCCACAAAAAACACCTCGCAGAACGTTGCCAGTGACTTCACATGTATCTATCCAGACAGTCAACTCTACAGCTCTCCGAGTCTCTCTCTCAAATTTTTTCGTGCTTCAGTTGCACTCATAGTTTTGGCACCATCTATTCTTTCCCACTCAGCCTGAAGTACTCTGGCACGTAACCGAAGTAACTGTTCACGCTTTTCATATGTATCAATACTCTTAATTACCATATCTCCCTCATCATTTTGGGTGATATAAATAGACTCGTTGGTTTCTTTTAAACAATAGTCAGCTACTTTCAGACTATCATCAGCTTGTGTAATTCGATAATTGCTTAAATCTTTTTGTCTCTCATCCAATTACAATTCCCTCCTTCTCTACATTATCATAAAACGGCAATGCTCCCAGCCAGTATCTGTAATGTGCTTCATTCTCCAGAACTGGATTTATTACAATCCCTGACTCCAGTTCTAGATCAAACGCCAGATCAAAAATACTGTTTTCGACCTGCTCTATTTCTTCTTTTGAAAGAGGTGTTAATATCATAACATCAATATCCGAATTTTCCTTATAATCTCCACGGGCATAAGAACCATAGACAATAAGTTTGGATAGATTATTTTTTAATATTTTTTAGTCCCTTGTACAAATAGCATTAATACTTCCTGTCTAATCAAGTTGCTACCTCCTGTCAGATTCTTTTCATCTACAGTAATATTTTAATAATATTGCAGCTGACTACGTAAAGCAAGCTATTATTTTACTTTTATTTTTGAAAGCGCAACCTTTGAAACTATCAAGCATGGAAATTCCAGTTTCCAGCTATAAAAAAAGTGAATATTATACCAGAATATTATTTTGAAGCTGCTTAAATATTTTGTATCTGCTGTCAAATCTGATGTCAAAATCCATTTTGGGGTTAAATAAGAGGTGTTCCAGAAGGGTGTAAATATATCCAGACATCAAAAAAACCCTTGAAAATCAAGGGTTTCAGGTCATGCCGCAGACCGGAATCGAACCGGTACGGGTATCACTACCCACGGGATTTTAAGTTATTCTATAATAGTCTTCTATTTCTAAAAATAACTCTCTCAAGCCTTGAAAAATCAAGGTTTTAACATATTTTAGTGTCTACACGCTCTTATAGTATTTTGACAGCACTGCTATCAAAATGCTTCATAAATTCATATGGCATTCAACTTTTTTCATATAAGAAAATAGTTATATCTTCTGGAATCTGGAATTGCCCCACAATTAGTAATATTTATCTGCTGCAGAATATGGTACAACATTCCTGCGATAACTTTTTACATATATTATTTAAATAATTTGGTGTAATCCGTCTGTATATCTGCAATATGATAAACATAGATACACTCTTGTATTCTTCTGTATATTGCTACATGCTTTTTGCAAATGGCCATTTTATAACCACGCTCATTTAACCAGATATCTGGTGTGTATGATCCCGAATCGGGAAAGTCTTGCAACCGTTCTATGGTATCTAAAATATGATCACTTACTTTAAGAGCTGTCTCAACATCAAAATTTAAAGCATAATAATCTTCAATCTGTTTTAAGTCCTCCCAGGCTGATGGAAGAATCTCAACTCTACAGCTCACTGAGTCTCTCTCTTAATTTTTTTCGTGCTTCAGCTACACTCATAGTCGGAGCACCATCTATTCTTTCCTGCTCAGCCTGTAGTACCTTGGCACGTAATTGAAGTAACTGTTCACGCTTTTCATATGCTTCAATGCTCATAAGAACCATATCACCCTCGCCATTCTTGGTTATATAAATAGGTTCATTACTCTCTTTAGCTAAGTTTGAAATTGAAGCATAATCATTTCGCAATGCTGCTGATGCTTTGATAATCATTTCGGCTCTCCTTTCATATCTATTTTTTGATATAATTATATGCTATTTTTGATATTTTTTCAATTACTTCTTACTCAAAATAACATCCATCTAAAATTTTAAGATATTGAATCTCGTAACGTTCTTTAAATAATAAAAAATCTTCTTTTCCTAATGTAAGTATTACTCTCGCATCTACTATCTTTCCATTTTTATCTACATGCTGTGAATAATATTTGCCACTTTTTTTGTCATAAATATCTGATGTTGCTAATACTGTCCATCCCTTATTTTTCAAATTATGATTATTATTCATTACACCTATAGAGAAATTTCTCAGACAATCAGTCTCTCTATATCTCACAAATGGCTCCATTCCTTCCTTTATGTAAAAAGAACACTCTATTCGAATAATATAAAATGAATCACCTACCTTCTTCGGAACTCGAGTGCCTTTCCAAAACTTGAGAGTTTTTCCTTCAGAATCAATTTTATCTTCACAATACATAGGTAACGCTTTTGAAATATATTCATCTGCATTATATGAACCAAAGCTTTTCTCTAATAAAATATCTTCATATTGTGCAAATCCATATCCACGATAATCAACTTTAAACAAGCTACTTAATTCTATTATTAAATTTTCATTATCATATTTTTGAATGTCTTCATATATCTTTGGATAAAATGAATCGTAGCCAGATGCCATTTCTCTTATTGACAAATCAAAACAATCCGAATATGTAAGTTGCTCATTTGCAATATCAGAGTAAAACGTTCCAATTTCACCAGACGGCAATTTCAAAAGAATTTTATTCTTTTTAGCAGAAACCTTTACAATTTCGTAGTCACCATCACTACAACGCATTATCGACCCTGGCACCAAAAAAGCTACATCACTTTTACTTCCCACATAGTCCGTTTCTATGTAATTCATAAGTGCTCTAATCAATGCGATATAATCATCATAGTTTTCCTTGATTTCTTCAAAACATCTTTTCTTCCATGTGACATTAGTTCCATTGGTCATAAACATATCATTTATATCTACACATATATTCCAAATTCCATGTGTTGTGAAAAATAATCCAATATCTCTTGGTTCTTTCAATAACCTTTTTTGCCTTAAAACAGCAATTTTCATATGTAAAATTAGATGCTCTAAAATATTACAATATACCAGTCTCTCTTTTTTTTGCCATTCAAACGGTTGCCTTTGAGCCTGCGGCGGATTACCTAAATTTCCCCCTTTATCTTCATCCATATGATGACAATATAAGCCCTCTTTTGTACGAGATATCTTTTTACTTTTGCTTCTGCATTCTGAATTTGCAAAATAATCACATTTTGCACCACCATATTTCTTAATAAGATAAAGTAGTAGTTCTTCATATGGCATTTTTAGCTCTTCTTTTATTTCATGTTTATCCATAAAATCCTCTTCCTTTATGCCTTAATAGGGATTTTAGTAACTGAACTTTCTCTTTTCGTAGCTACAAACTTTCCTACATATACTATAATCAGTCTACGCTATCTCTGAATGATTGAATTATACTAATTATATCATATTTAGCCGTACATATCTATCATAACCTTTACCTTACGAGAGACCAGATAAGCTCCCTTATCTGGTCTCTCAAAATCTTGGTTTCTGCATTTGATACATGTAACAAAAATCACACACCTTTTGATTCAGCCGCTTGCTGCTTTTTCACCATACGATAGAAACTCGCACTGGACATTCCAAGTTTCTTTTGTGCTGCTCTGGCTGTGATTGCTCCAGACTTCCACTCGGCATACACCTCTTCAAAATTATCGGGCACTTTCAGATAAGGACGTCCCAGGTGCTTGCCTTTTTTTTGGGCTGCTTCGATTCCTTCCCTCTGCCGCTTGCGGATCATCAGTCGCTCCTGCTCTGCCATGGAAGCCAGTACTTCTATAAGGATATTCTGTATCATGTCAATAATCCATTCCTGGTTCTCCGGTACCTGCACCATGGAACTTGGGAGGTCTAAGATCATCAGCCTTACCTTATGCGCCTTGAACCAGGCGATCTCATTCTTGATGTCTTCCTTGTTCCTGCTGAGACGGTCCAGGCTCACTATGTATAAAACATCACCTGGGCGCAGACCAAATATTCCTTTTAAGGCATTATAGCCAGGACGGTTTAAGTTTTTCCCGGACTGCCGGTCCATTACAATATTCTCTGGCTTTACATATTCCTGCAGGGCAAGAACCTGGCGGTCAAGGTTCTGCTCTGTAGAACTGACTCTTGCATAACCGTATTCCATCACATTACCTCGGTAATCTTATCTGTTTTCAGCTCATACATAAAAATATGGCTGCTTGCCACTTCATCCTCTGGCGTCGAGTCCTCCGTTACAGCTTCCAGACACTTTGACAGCATCTCCACATCCTCCGTGTATCTGATGTCGTGTATTGCTACTTCATGGATACTGGTTGGTACAATATAAACAGCTTCTGTGCCATACGCCTCACATATCTTTCTTGCTACCCCTGGATAGAACACAGCCGTCGCACCATTCGTTTTTTTATCCGTGCTTAGAAAACAGCCATATCTTCTCTCATTCTCCGTAGGACTGAATTCTTTTATGGGAATTCCACCATATCTGCCAGTAAGGATAGAGAGCTTCAGCTGCATACCGTCATAAAATCTTGGCGGTGCCATTTTCACGGTATTATCCATAGCCTGCTCCAAAACGTCTTCTTTTGACAGCTCCCACTTATCCAGATAAGTATTGTCTATCAGTGTTGTGTACAGTTTTCCATCATCCTCATTTATCCGCAGATACACCCCCAAAATGATATCCCCAATCTTTCTGTAAATTCCTCGTTCCAGTACTGTCACTTTTTTATTTGTACTGACAATACGAATATATAAGTCTTCCTTCACACGCTCATAATCATCAAGCATTCTGATCTTTTCCAGCCCCTTGATTTTCTTATGTGCCTCTTTTTCTCTTATGATTTCTTCTGCAATCTGCCTTATACTGTAACCGGATTTATAAGCCCGGTACATGCTTGTCGTAGTCGCACCAAATCTTATCGGCTCGTTTCCTTCCTGGATCACCAGACTTTCTTCCAGCATATTGCCATCTGCCGGTTCATAACAGGCATATTCTTTTCCAGTAAGGCGTTCCTCTATCTCTGCTAACATCTGATTTTTAAATTCCATATAATCCATCTGCAATTCCTCCGTTATTTTTACTCTTTGTAGCTCTGCAGCGGTACTTCTGACTGCCATACATTTTTCTTAGATCTGACGCGTCATCCCATATCTACAATTTCCAGCTTCTCTATTAGCCACCATAATCAGGCGGCTGATTTTGTTCGTTTCAGTCCATTTAAAGCTCTTTTCCTTGATACCTCATCCAGTTCGGAAAGAGACTTAACACCATACCGCTTCAGAATCTGTTCCTCTGGCACCTTCGTCCTTTCCAGCTCCCTGTACAGTTCCTGCCATTCCTCGTTTGCATCTCCATTATTCTTCTCTGCAGCGTTTAAGTTTCCCCATCTGAAAACCTCCGCTTTCTTCTGATTGATAACCGAAATCCCTGTAATGACCTTATCTGCCGAAATAGTGATTGCACTTACACTAAAACTGTCTTTCACAACCTTCTTCTGGTCTTTCTCTGTAACCACCACTTTACTGGCTGGGATAAAAATGAAGGGAGCCGTATACAGCTCCCTTCCAATTCCCAGATTCACGCATGCTCTTTTGAACGAATCCGAAGCAGCACTTTTCTCCTTTTCAAAATCCCCTGTTGTTCCCACATCCTGCTTGGATATCCAGGTCTTTTTCTCCGGGTCCCAGATACTCACGGTACAATACAGGGAATTTCCAATCATCATATGGCTTCTCTGCCAGCCATATATGCCAAAGGCTTCATCCAGGATTGCCTGGTCTACCCTTGCATTCTTATATAACAGAAGCGAGATTCCTTTCTCACCGATACTGCCTACCCTGCATTCGATTTCATCTGCATGTAAGCTTCTTATCTTCGATTCCACAGCCATAGTACCAGCCCCCCTTTAAGATGCAATGGACAGGGTACGGTAAGCATTTACACTGGTATACTGGTTATAAATCTCCGGCTTTTCTGCTTTCAGCCTTTTAGAATCCAGTAAATTCTTCTCAATCCGTTTCCAGCGTACAATCTGACCGTTTTCAAATTTTCCCTCTTCATGCTCCCCAAGAGCAGCTTTCAGCTGATTGGAAAGGCCGATCTTCCGCTTCTCCATATCCTTCAGCTGGTCACTTACATCCTGGTATTCCTCCAGGACTTTCACCAGGGAACGGTCAAGCGGGACACTGTCCTTCACGGATTCCTTATACTTTCTGTCCAGAAACTCTTTCGTTGCCTCGGAGTCATCTATCTCCGGACGGATATCACACTTTACGTTATACTCCCAGAACTTTTTCTCTGCATAGACCAGGTCAGCAATCATCTCTTCATCACGCAAGATCGTATAATATATAAAATGGTTGCCGCCGATCAGAGCCGCAATGTACGCTTTCTGCATATTGCAGACTGCCAGGTAGTGCTGGACCTGCATCATGTACTCTGTAGGAATCTTTCCATTCTTCCATTCATCCTCCCGATACTGACTGACAGTCTTGGCTTCAAAAATACATTTTTCACCACGCTCGTCTGTAACAATCCCGTCCACATCCGCGAACATAAACGGAAACCGGGGATGGAACATCATAAAATGTTTCTGCCGTACCTTCAGACCTGTACGGTTCATAAATTCCTTACATAATCCCCTCCATCACATTGCCCCAGTATGTATACTCATTGGAGTTCTCCAGCACCGGTGTTTTGCCAGTCTTGTCTTCCCACAGCTGCTGGATGGAACGCCAGGGATTCTTCCCCATCACCACGGAAGCATCAGAGCCTCCGATACCATTTCGGCGGAGTTCCAGCCACTCTTCCCTTGTTAAATCTTTTGTCGGAATCATAATATTCTTCATTCTGCATTCTCCCCTGTAAAAATATCCATTACTTTCATAAACTGATTTACAGCTACCAAAACATCAAATACCAATATACAAATACCTGTTATGATCTCAAAAATCTTCATCCTTACCTCCTGCCAGACTGAATTTTTCCATCTGCTCCCCCTTATGCTGCCAGCACCATCTGATATGCCCTGTCGATCAGCGGATTTCCGTCTGCGGTTCTGGCAAAGATATTCTCTTTGTAATTTGCAGTCTTTCTTCTTGGGGTAGAATGGGTTGCAAAATCCGATACTGCATTGATAAAGCGGTAGCCATTGTTTCCTATGTCTTTCAGATCGGGAGCGTCAAAGTAGCGCATTCTCATGTCTTCTCTCAGTCTTTCTATGCCACGCTTCTGCTGTGTGGTGAAATTTTCTTCTACCGGAAGCAGAATCTCGATATAATCCATGACCTGTTTTTCAGACAGCCGGATTCCCCTCAGATTTTCAAATTCTTTTCCAAGAGCAGACATATACTCGTCCGCCAGGAACAGGGTATTCTTCGCTTCCTCGATCTTTCCGCTGATATCCCCTGTGTGGATCATAGACCAGCTCCTCTTTGCCGTGCGCAGGGCAAGGTTAAGCGTATTATTGCATACTACACGGATAGGGGTAAGCGCCGTCTTCACCGCCCCGGAACCGTCATGGGTATTGGAAAATACCATGTATGGGCTGATACGCTCGCCGGCAATGATATATTCCCTTGGAAGTCTTGCAAGCAGCCACACCCTTCTCCCCTCCTGCAGGGAGCCAGCTGTTTCGTAGCGCACTCCTTCTCCTAACAAGGCATCTGTAAATGCAAAGGCTTCCTCGTTCTGGATAACCTTGTAGCGGTCTGTGACCACACCTAATATCTTCCTGTCAGAATCCCTTACATTTGCCTTATAGCCCTGGATCAGTTCGTCATTTTCCGTATAGACAGGTTCCTGGAGGACTTTCCAGTTCAGCCCGGCAATCCGCAGTGCTTCCCTTGATTCCGGTGCTTCTGCCACCAGGGTTCCCAGTCCGTGCCATGGTTTCTCTCTTGTATAAAACATTGTTTCAACTTCTGCAGCCATAATTTCATTCTCCTTTTTCCATTGATTTTTATTCGTTCTTTCTACTGGTTCTTTTTATCAAACATCCTGCTCATGGTTTCATTAAGCTTTTCCTCGTCCTGTTCTTTTATGCTGTAAACCTCTCCCTGGCTACTGATAATAATATGATCCAGTAACGGAATCCCCAGCATGACACCGCAGGCTTCCAGCCTTGCAGTCAGGTCTATATCTTCCTTACTCGCTTTTGCTCTGCCTCCCGGGTGGTTATGAAAACAGAAAATTCCGTATGCATTCGCCATAATTGCTGACTTAAATATATCTGCCGGTTCTGCATAGCACACATTTTTACTGCCTTTAGCAACCAGTTCCATTAATACAGGCTCCAGTTCCCCATTCACAGCGCACACATAGAGCAGTTCCTTATCCTGCTTGCCGAAAAAAGAGGCTGCAAAACCTGCAGCCTCCTCCGTTGTTGTAATACCAGTGTTTCCATCTTTCCCTTCGTATAATACAGAGCCTTCCCTTACCAGCTCCGTATGTACACACATGACTCTTTTCATCATGCCGCCTCCGTTTCTTCCTGCTCCAGGAGCAGCCCAATTTCCTTGATTCCGGTATCCATGCTGTTTTCCAGTTCCAGCTGGAAGGAATCTCCTTTTCCCATCCACCTGGCATAAAAGAACTGGATCACATTTGGCAGGACCAGGAGACAGCGCAGGACCTCTGATTTCATCTCACCGCTCTTTTCCAGCAAAGTCTCTGCAATATTCTCCCGGCAGTTGATCTGATACGCCCTCTGGTAAATCCTCTCTGGGGCTAACTGTAATACTCGCTTCTTATACTGCTTCCGTTCCAGCTTGATCTTGGCATTGAACAGCCTTACAATTTCATCCTCTCCCATGTTTCATCACCTCCTGTTTTCGTTTTTCTCAATCTTTTTTTGTGCCGCCGAGAACATCCCCGATCGTCTGTGCAACCTTACCCAGCAGTTCAAATAACAGCTCCCATGAAAAATCCATTGGCATAGCTCCTTTCTCTGATATATTTGGACGTGAAAAAAGCAAAGGAATATTTCGTCCTTTGCTTTTTCATAATTATAATATGTAATTGAAATTTTAAATTTGTAGAATTTTGCTTCAATATGATACGTTTCTGTCTACTACACTAATACACATTATTTTCCGTATCCACGTTCCTTTAAAACAGTAGCATATGCGTACTTTTTAAAGCGATCGGTTTCATTTTTATACTTCTGCATAAGTGTTTTGTCATCAAGACGTCGTGCTTCATCTGTATATTTATCAATTTGCTTTTGTTGATCTTCCACTTTTTTACTTGCAGACTTAACACTTTCTCCCATCGCTTTTCCTAATGCACTCCCGAAAGAATCTAAAAATCCCATAGCTTTTAATTCTCCTTCATATATTGAGTAAATAAATTTTCTGTTACATCTTATCCAATTCTTCTCTAAGCTTACGTTTTAAAGATTTAGATACTGGATATTTCTCAATTTTTTCTAAGATTGAGGCTTTTGTTTCACCTTTTTTCATCAGTTCCTTAACTACACCTGTAAATATTGCATCAAATCCAAATTCTGTTAAACCTTGTACTAAAAGTCCGCATACTCCTAGTGTTGCAATACCTCCAATAATTCCACCTGGTCCTAATGCTGCCAAAGCAACAGTGATAGCAGCAGCTCCGCTTAACCCAGAAGCAGCAATAGCAACAACTAATATCAGACCAGGAACACCCAAAGCTGCAACCTTTGAAATAATCTTATCCATGATTTTTCTCCTTCCTTATGAAAAAATTTATCGCTCTATGACATCATCCTTATGGACTTTGCCTTTTCCTTTTTTCTTACTAAGAATTATCTCTTTTTTTACCTCATCAATATCTATGTCATAGGCTTTTAAACTGTCAGCATTCTTTCCTAAGATATAACTTATTGCCCCACCAGCTAATGCAATTAATCCAAATTCCAAAGATACTAACGGAACAATCAAGCCAACAATAACGGCTGCTTTTCCTCCACTTTTGGCAACTTTACTTTTCTGGGACTTTTCAGCAACTTCTTTTATTTCGTTGTAAAGATTTCCCTGAACTACAATTACTCTCTCCCCAGCATCAAGAGCATTATTCAATTCACTCTGCGTACTTGCATATTTAGCTTTTATTGTCTCCATATACCCACTCCTTTAGCGTACTAAGCAAAATGCCCTCCTGTAAATATCCCAACTATAAGTCGAAATAATATAACAAACGGACCAACACCAGTGACTAATGACATAACTACCACTAATCCAGCAACTACTGCTAAAACTCCAATTCCAATTTTGGCAGCAACGCTTTCAGCTTCCATAATAGCTGTGACCACACCTCCAATAATCAATAAAATTATTATGATTTTAACCACTTCAATCCTCCCTCCCTATTCATGTTGCTATTTGCTATATTATACATCTTTTTGTTGCTATTAGCTAGTGTATTTTTACCTCTATACCATATAAATTATTAGTTGGAGGATATAAATATGGATTTAATCGCTATTGGAAATCGCATAAAGCAATGCCGGAAACATCGAAAGTTTACACAAGAAGCACTTGCAGAAACTCTTAATGTATCACCTCATTACATTTACGAAATCGAGCGTGGTTCAAAAGCTATGTCCTTAAAAGTCTTAGTTGCACTTGCAGAAACATTGGAGCTATCTACTGATTATATTTTATTTGGTTCAAATGCTGAATCTACTGCTACTGTTGATGATTTTGATAATCTAATAAAGTCCTTATCAACCTCACAACGAATAGCCGCTTACAATATCCTATCAGCTACACTTCCTTACCTCAAAAAATAAATAATAGATTATATAGTATTCTTTCATAAAAAATGAAGGTCGCAAATAGAATAAATATTTACGACCTTTTAATATGTTACTGCTTTCATCTATTGTATTTACGTCAGTTTTATTTTTTATAATATAGTTCTGTTTTTAGTAAATAACAATTCTTACACTAATCCACTACCAGCCAATAGAAAAAAATATGACATATTAACATAAATTTAAACGCTGTTACCGATGGTAACCACAGGGGTTGTGACACAAATTTGGCTCTATTAGTTCTGCTTATTACCACTTTTGGGTATATTAGGCAACCTAATTGAACCAGTTTCCACCCCTCTGGTTACCTGCTATTATATATACTTTCTATATACTTTTATGATATTTTTTAATTTTCCCATATGTGTAACATATGGGAAAATTAGGCAACCCGAAGATGAACATAAAATAATATTTTTTAACATTTCATACAACTACCAGATAAAAATCACCATAACATATTACCTTTACCACCCAATTGAAAGGAGAGCATCCATGAATAAAGATTCCGTTATAAAAGCTCGTTGTTCTAGTGAGATAAAACAACAAGTACAAAATTACACTCAATCTCACAATATTAATGAATCAGAATTTCTTCTTAGTTCTGTTCAAACAGTTTTACAATGTAATATCCCTAACAATTATGATGAAAAATTACAATTCATTTACCAGTATCAATATAATCTCTTACGGAACAAATTATTTAATTTAATCAATCTAAATTCAACTATTCCATCCTACACCAAGGAGCTGATCAGAAAGGAGCTTTCTAATAATGATTTTAGCCAATTTAATTTACATTAGTGATCCTTCAGCCTATACTAACGATAACGCAATTCCTAATACAATTAACTATATTACCAGACATAATGATGAGAACATTTTCTACTATGGCAATTGGCCTCCAACTCCTGACTCGGCAATAGAACTTTTTGAACATTTACGTTCTCATCTTTCATTTCCGAAACGATACGAGTGCAGACAAAAGCTTCAGCATTTTTGGATTACCTTTGATTCCAGCAATGCTCCCGATTTCATTAATACATTTGCAAATGATATTGCCCTTATCTTTGCTCCACTTTTTCCTATCTGTCTGGCTACCCATGATAAAATTTATCATCCACATACACACTTTGTTGTATCTACTACAAGTATTTTGCCGAGCCAGAAACCACTCATAGGAAAAGTATGGGGTAATTACCTGGCACAAGTCTGCGAGCTTGCTCTAACCCGTTATGATATTCATTTAACTGTAAAGCCTAAAACAAATACTGTCATTCAAAAATAAAACCATTATTCTTTGGAGGAGTAATCCATGTTTGAACAATATGACGATATTCTTACTGTTTCCGAATTAGCAGAAGCTCTAAAAGTTGGCTCTACACAAGCCTACCGTTTAGTACGTTCACAAAAAATAAAAGCCTTCAAAGAAGGCAAAGACTGGAAGATTCCTAAGACTTCTGTTATTCAATACATCACAGATCAAACAGCTATGTACTAACTGCAAAATAGCAATGAAACCGGGCATGTCACATATCCGTAACATGCCCTTCAATTGAGCTATCAGCTCCTATTTCCTGTTGCTCAGTATATCTGCCACCGAAGCATAAGATATTGTCCGATTTAATATATGGGAGTATCGCAACAGACTATTTTCAGCAAGCTCAGATTCTGTTTTTCTCATCCACACAGATTCCACCAAATACACAGTACCATAAAAGGGACATGCCACACATAGATGACATGTCCCGACTTTTATTTACGTCTTATAATGAAGCTTTTTTCCTCTTTAACCATTTCATAATTTAACTGAGCAGTTTCCATGCAACAATTAAACTCCTCTGGCTGCATAGGGCGATCATTCTTTCCTATTGCTTCTAATCTTTTTTCTTTGTCCTCAATATTCTCCGCCCGGTTAAAGAAAAATTTCAGAAGATTTTTTATAGCCGCATTCCGTTTGAGTTTCTCTTTATTTTCTTCTCTCAAAAGAACGAGTGTTTCATTTTCTCCCAACAGCTTCTTCAGCTCTTCTTCTAATTTGATTCTGTTGTCCTCTAATTTTTGTCCAGTCTCGCCTTCAATAAATTCTTGTATTCGTTCCTCAGAATATCCCAACCAGTGAGCCTGTACTTTTAGGAAAGCATTTTCATCTGTTTCAAATTCTTTTATCATATTCCTATAAAAACATTGTAATTTAGGTATCTTAAGTTCTGCAAAATAGCCTACTTTAATATAGCCCACTGCAAAATAGCAAAAACGCTTTAATAACCTGTATGTAGCTTCATTTGAGAACATTGTGTTTAGTACATTTTGTTGTTCCAAAACATTTCTGCTTTGCCACATTGATTTTATTTCGCCGGCATATCTATCATAGCAACTTTTTACTGTATCAATATAATGCAGCTTTCGCGAAAAATATGCTTTATCTCTTTTACATACATATACCTGTACCCTTTGTCCATCTGGACGTTTTCTACCAAGCATCTGTATAAATTCTTCTTTTGAATCAGCCATGATAATGATATTTCGCAACCCCTCATCCTCAAATGATACACCATTATCTAACACTGAAGTTGTAATAATCACCGGCTTTTCGATAAGCCGGTTATCTACCAGTTCCCTTACACTGTCACTACCACTCTCGTCAGTTTTATATCTTGCGTCAATAAAAACTACATTATCCCCTGCATATTTTTCATGTATATTGCGTATATCTTTTGCAAGCTCATTACCCTTGTCAATATTATCGGTGAAAATTAACCACTTTTCATTTTTTTCAGTTTTTATCAGTTCCAGGATTTCTTTGTTATCTGCAATATAATGTAGATCTACATAGTCATAATCTATTTCCATTTCATACTTTTTAAACGGTTTCAGATGAAGTTTAAAACCCCCAGTATAAGTTAAATCTTTTTTTATTTTTTCTTCCATATTCTCTATCGTTGCTGACATAAAAATTTGAACCACATGTCGGAAGCTCTGTGTAAGATATACATATGATATTTCCGTACCGGGATTAAAGTCAGCATCTGCATAAAAGTAATGGCACTCGTCATATACTACATAATAATAGGACTCTATAGGATTTCCCTTTTCATCTTGTATATTTGCATTCAACGGATCGGCATTTCCACATTTTAGTTTCTGTTCAATTTCCTGGTATGTACAAATCCGTATATAGTCCCATATTTTTATTATCTGTCCATACCTTATGCACAATTCTGCCACTTGTTCGTTACACTTCTTTATAAGCTGATCCTTTAAAATTGTCCGATTCACTAAATAGAGAATTCGTCTGCCCTGTTGCATTGCATAATTTAATAGCTCATTCAATATAAAATGACTTTTTCCGCAGCCAGTAGGCGCTTTGATTATAACCAGTGCGTCTTTGTTCCAGCTCTGATATTCCGAGCCAATTTTGTCACTTAAGTAAACAAGATTCTTTTGTTCTTCACCCATAATGCTTTTCTCCTTTGTCAAAAATAGTCCCCCATACACTTTTAGCAAAATTACAATTGCGATTTTGCTTCATAAATCTATATTAAAATATTTATCAGAAAAAATAAAGTTATTTCTTTTATTTTCTATATTTTCGCTCAAATGGAAAGTTGCGCCTATTGCACAACTTCCCAAACAATTATTTTTCATTATAGTTTTCTCTTATGCATTTCCTCTACCTAGAATAAATTGTCAAGCTTACTGATTGCATTCTTTTTACCCTTTTTTGAGACATGAGTATAAATATCCATTGTGATTGTTATGGTTGAATGTCCTAGCAGTTCCTGAATAACTTTTGCTGACTCTCCCTCTTCAAACAGCAGTGTAGCAAACGTATGGCGCAGATCATGGAATCTAATGTCTGATATGCCATACTTTTTCAAGAACGCATGGTATTCTTCCATAAACCCTTTCTGGCGCAGCAGACTGCCATCAACCTCCGTGAATACAAAGCCCTGGTCATCATACACGACTTTATACTTCTCTTTGATCTCGTCCTGCCGATGCTTTTGAATCAATAATGCCTCCAAAGCTTTCTCTGTTAAAGGAATCGTTCTTATGCTTTTTGCAGATTTCGGTTCCAAAACTTTATCCACATATTTCGATCTGCCGCCCGCATTGCTTTCACGAACCCGGCACAAGTTTCCCTCAACATGCAGCTCCCGATCTCTGAAATTAATATTTTCCCATTTCAGAGCCATTACTTCTCCCTTACGCATTCCGGTACAAAGTGTCAGGGCAACAATCGGATAAAGTTTTTCCTCTTTCGCTTTATCGAAAATTGTTCTGGCCTCTTCTGCTGTGAGCGCCTTGCCTTCAAATCTTTTCTTCTTAGGCAAGGTTACAAAATCATTTGCATTTTCATCAATGTATCGCAGCTTAACAGCTTTCTTCAGCGCCATATTGATCAGAATAAATACGTGCCTTACAGTTTTGGCATTATAGCCCTCTTTAGTCATTTCGTTATAGACCATCTGAAGATTATCACTTTTCAATTCACTCAGCTTACATCTGCCCAGATCGGTATTCAATATATGTGCTCGGTATATTCCCATATAAGAATCAAATGTAGTTTCTTTAATTTCATTCTGCTTGTAATTTTTAAGAAAATAAACGAGCCACGACTGCAGAGTCCACTTAGCGCCTTCATTATTTCTGATACTATCCTGGTTTTCAGCCAAAGCATTCAGAGAATGATCTAGTTGCTCGGCAGCTGGCTCTTGCACCGATTTTATCCCTGTCTCTTTTGACGTCTTCTGCATTGTTTCTTTATAACTATTATTTTCAGCAGCTTTTCTTTTCTGAATCTTCTTAGGCAAATCTGCAGATATCGCCTCTGTTGCCGTCTCCTCAAGTTTTGCCAGTTTTGTTTTAACCTCCCCTTTAGTTTTGCCATAAATATAATGTCTCTTTGGATTTTCCCCTGTATCAAAGTAAGCAACACACCATCTGCCATCTTTTCTTTTATAAATTCTATTTTCGATTTTAAATCCCATCACTATTCCTCCAATAAAAAAACCGCTGTCTAAACAACGGCTTTGCCTATCTCAATTCCTTTTTACGTTCTCCTTTAACCATTCATCAAGATATGCTTTTGGAATTACTTTTCGCGTTCCCAAATCTAATACAGGAAGTTGTCCTTTGCTCACAAGCCTGTAAGCGTAGCTTCTACTGATACCTAATAACTCAGCTACTTCTGTAACACTAAAAACGATTGGTTTCATAATGTTTCTCCTTTCTTTTCAATCCATACATTTTCTTGGATTACCCAATCGTTACATGCGGTGTAAAATGTTATCTGCAGTAACTCCTAACTAGAGGAACGCATGTATATATATCTGTTTGGATAATGGAATATATAATATATAATACTTTTCCATTTTCCAGATACTCATTACAACCATATCAGCTTTCCAAAGACAGTCGCAGTATCTATATTGCTTTTCATTATATAACTTCACTGTATCTTAGCAGCCAACGATTAATTGTATTCTAATGACTGTTTAAGGGTATCAGACTACTATATACTGCAATTTAAGCCCATCACGTGGTCCAAATAATGTCTTTTAATCCCATTCCAGGTGCATCAGAGCTATCTACTTCAAATAATTTTTAAATATTATAATATTTAGGACAATATGGAGTCATTATCGCACTACGAATTTTAGTCAAAAAAATATGGAATTCCAGGGAAATTCCAATTTCCAGCTATAAAAAAAGTGAATATTGTACCAGAATTATATTTTTAAAAAGCTAAATCTTTTTGTATGTGATGTCAGCTGTGATGTCAAATCTGATGTCAAAATCCAATTTGGAGGTAAATAAGAGGTGATCCAGAAGGGTGTAAATATATCCAGACATCAAAAAAACCCTTGAAAATCAAGGGTTTCAGGTCATGCCGCAGACCGGAATCGAACCGGTACGGGTATCACTACCCACGGGATTTTAAG
>OGRJ01001549.1_pt1 | contig 18913 bp, 19 predicted proteins | sample 1553411 | NCBI WGS metagenome assembly OGRJ01 (sample SAMEA2580084, study PRJEB22360) | human gut metagenome | biome: human gut; feature: human-associated habitat; material: faeces | place: Denmark | collected 2008/2010
GATGATGGATAACATCTTCATCCGTACCGACCCGGCCGGCAACATCAAGGCGGACAAGGAAAAATCCACAGAAAAGATCGACGGGGCAATCGCCACCATCATGGGGCTTGACCGTGCGATCCGCTGCGGCAACGATACGGGAGCTTCGGTCTATGACAGCCGGGGCCTTTTGTTTATCTGAAAGGACGGTGATTTGATATGGGTATCTTTTCCGGGCTTTTCCGTTCCAGGGATAAGCCCCAAAACCGTACTTCAGGCAGCGCCTACAGCTTTTTCTTTGGCGGAAGCTCTGCGGGCAAGCGGGTCAATGAGCGGTCTGCCATGCAGATGACTGCCGTGTACTCCTGTGTCCGCATCCTGGCGGAGGCTGTGGCAGGTCTGCCGCTGCACCTTTACCGCTATAAGGAGGACGGCGGCAAGGAGAAAGCCATCGACCATCCGCTGTATCTTTTGCTGCATGACGAGCCGAACCCGGAGATGAGTTCCTTCGTGTTCCGGGAAACGCTCATGACGCACCTGCTCCTGTGGGGCAACGCCTACGCACAGATCATCCGCAACGGCAAAGGTGAGGTCATCGCCCTCTATCCTTTGATGCCGGATCGGATGACAGTTAATCGTGACAGCAATGGGCAGCTTTATTACGAATACACCGTCAGCATGGATGACGCGCCTACAGTCAAAGGCAGTCTTGTCCGGCTTCATCCTTCCGATGTGCTGCATATCCCAGGGCTTGGCTTTGACGGGCTGGTGGGGTATTCTCCCATCGCTATGGCAAAGAACGCTATCGGCATGGCGATTGCCTGCGAGGAGTACGGGGCCAAGTTCTTTGCCAACGGCGCGGCTCCCGGCGGTGTGCTGGAACATCCGGGAACAATCAAAGACCCACAGCGTGTCCGGGAGAGCTGGCAGTCCACCTTTGGCGGCAGCGGCAACAGCAACAAGATCGCCGTGCTGGAGGAGGGCATGAAATACACGCCCATTGGCATCTCTCCGGAACAGGCTCAGTTTCTGGAAACGAGGAAATTCCAGATCAACGAGATCGCCCGGATTTTCCGGGTGCCGCCCCACATGGTGGGCGACCTGGAAAAGTCCAGCTTCTCCAATATTGAGCAGCAGTCCCTGGAGTTCGTGAAATACACGCTGGAGCCCTGGCTGGTGCGATGGGAGCAGTCCATCCAGCGGACGCTGTTTTCCCCAGAGGAAAAGAAACGATATTTTGCCAAGTTCAATGTGGAGGGGCTGCTCCGGGGCGATTATGCCAGCAGGATGAACGGCTATGCCACGGCAAGGCAGAACGGCTGGATGAGCGCCAACGATATCCGGGAACTGGAGAACATGGACCGCATCCCTGCCGAGGAAGGCGGAGACCTGTACCTTATCAACGGCAATATGCTCCCGCTTGGAAATGCCGGGGCTTTTGCAGATACAGAACCTAATAGGACTCCCGCAAAGCCAGAGGCTTTGTGGGAAGAGGACGAGCAGCGAAGTGAACGAGCTTTTCACGCTTGCGTGGAAACGAGCGATACGGAGCTTGTGAGGACGAGGAAAGGAGGAAGACCCCGATGAAGAAGTTCTGGAAGTGGAAGAACCAGGCGGAGACGGAAACGGCTCCGACAGCGAGGACGCTGTTCTTAAACGGCACCATCGCCGAGGAAAGCTGGTTTGACGATGATGTTACCCCGCAGCTTTTCAAGGACGAGCTCATGTCTGGCAGTGGCAACATCACCGTGTGGATCAACAGTCCCGGTGGTGACTGCGTGGCGGCGGCTCAAATCTACAATATGCTCATGGACTACAAGGGTGATGTGACGGTCAAGATTGACGGTATTGCCGCATCCGCAGCGTCCGTCATCGCTATGGCAGGCACGAAGGTGCTGGTATCTCCCGTGTCCATGCTCATGATCCACAATCCCATGACCGTGGCTATGGGTGACACGGCAGAAATGCAGAAGGCCATTGAAATGCTGGGAAGCGTAAAAGACTCCATCATCAATGCCTACGAAATCAAAACGGGGCTTTCCCGCGCAAAGCTGTCCCACCTGATGGACGCTGAAACCTGGATGGACGCAACAAAAGCCATGGAACTGGGGTTTGCAGATGAGATCATGACCCGCAGCGATTCTTCCGAGGAAGTGGAGCCGCCTGCGATTTCCATGCTGTATTCCAAAGCTAATGTAATCAACTCCCTGATGGATAAGATCGCAGCCAAATGCGCTATCCCTCAAAACCCTGATGTTCAGGAAGTAACGGGCCGCTCTGTTGACGAACTCCAAGCGGCTCTGAACGCAATCAAAAACTTTATGTAACGGAGGTAATACTAATATGACTATTGTAGAAATGCGCGATAAGCGCGCCAAGCTGTGGGCTACCATGCAGGGATTCCTGGATACCCACCGCACTGCAAAAGGTGTTCTCACCGCAGAGGATGACAACACCTACAACAACATGGAAAAAGAACTGAACGATCTGACCAATGAGATCCGTCGAATGGAACGCAGAGACGCCATTGAAGCGGAACTGAAAAAGCCCGTGGGTCAGCCCCTCACCGAAAAGCCCCAGAACGCTCCAAAGGATAAGCCCGGCAGAGCTTCCAACGCCTATCGTGAGGACTTCGGTCTGCATCTGCGCGGCAAGCAGCTCATTCACAATGTCCTCAGTACAGGCGTAGACGCAGACGGCGGCTACCTTGTGCCGGAGGAATTTGAAACCACGATTGTAACAGCACTGGATGAAGCCAATGTGATCCGCTCTCTGGCGAAGGTGATCACTACCAGTGCCGAGCGCAAGATTCCCATTGCAGCAACCCATTCTGTGGCTCAGTGGACAGCGGAAAACGCCGCCTATACGGAGAGCAATCCCACCTTTGCCCAGAAGCAGATCGACGCCTACAAACTCACCGACCTGGTGAAGGTCAGCACCGAACTGCTCCAGGACAGCGCATTCGATCTGGAATCCTACATCGCCCAGGAATTTGCCCGTGCTTTTGGTATTGCAGAGGAGCAGGCATTCTGCGTCGGCACCGGCACCGGTCAGCCTACCGGTATCTTTACCGAAAGCGGTGGTGAGATCGGCGTCACTGCTGGGAGTGCAACCGCCATTACAGTGGATAACCTGATCGAACTGGTCTACGCACTGAAATCCCCCTACCGCAGAAACGCCAAGTTCCTGATGAACGACGCGACCATTTCCCTGATCCGCAAGCTGAAGGACCAAAACGGCGCATACCTGTGGCAGCCCTCTGTCCAGGCAGGACAGCCTGACCGTCTGCTCGGCTATGAGATTTACACCAGCCCCTATGTGCCGACCGTAGAAGCCAGTGCTCTGACCATTGCGTTTGGTGACTTCAACAACTACTGGATTGCCGACCGCTCCGGCAGAACGGTACAGCGCTTGAACGAGCTCTATGCCGGAAACGGCCAGGTAGGCTTCATCGCTACCGAGCGCGTGGACGGCAAGGTAATCCTTGCGGAAGGCATCAAGCTGCTGAAAATGGGTGCTTAATAAGGAGGCGGCGGTCATGGAGGAACTGCTCCAAAAGGTAAAACAGAATCTGATTCTTTCCCATGCGGCGGATGATGAGCTTTTGAAGGCATACATTACCGCCGCTGTTTCGTATGCGGAAAGCTATCAGCATTTGGAGAAAGATTACTACCAGGCAAACCCCATGCCGCCCACCACCGAACAGGCTGTCATTATGCTGTCGTCCCATTTCTATGAATCCAGGGACGGCAGCACAGGCGGCTTTTTTGCTGACAATGTGCAGGCCGGGCAGCAGGTTTGGAACACGGTCAACCTTCTGCTTCGACTGGATCGGAGGTGGCAGGTATGAGTTTTGGGAAAATGAACGGCTTTGCAGAACTGATTGCCACCAAAAATGTAAAGGACAGCGAGGGCTTCTCTACTACCGTAGACGAAGTCCTCGCTTCTATCCGTGTGTATCGGGAAGGTCGGCATGGCAGTCAGAGATGGGCAAATCTCGCCGCATTTTCTGAGGCAACCGACCTATTCCGTTTCCGCTGCATACCCGGACTTGAGGTTAAGACGAATCAAATCCTCGTTTCAGACGGAGACCGCTTTGAGATCATCTCCGTGGAAGATGTGAAGGGCCGTGGAATGTACACGGAGGTGTTGGCAAAAAAGGTGGTGGCAAAGGGTGGCTAAGGTACAAATGATGATGCCGGAAGATTTTCTCGTCAAGCTGTCCTCTCTTGGAAGTAAAAGTGATGAAATCTGCGAAAGAGTTCTGGAAGCTGGCGGAGAGATTGTTCTGGAAAAAACCAAAAGCAACCTCGCTTCCGTTATCGGATCCGGGACAAAGTACGATTCCCGCTCTACAGGAGAACTGGAGCGCTCCCTGGGTCTGTCCTCTGTCAGGATGGACAAAGACGGCAACCACAACATAAAAGTCGGTTTTGCAGAACCCAGAAGTGACGGTGACAGCAATGCAAAGATCGCCAATGTTCTGGAATACGGAAAACACGGTCAGCCTGCAAAGCCCTTTTTGAAGCCAGCCAAAACAGCATTCAAAGCCGCCTGTGAGGCAGCTATGAAGCAGAAGTTTCAACAGGAGGTGGATAAGCTGTGAGCCTGCTCTCTGATTTGACTACTCTGGTTGAACCGCTGGATATTCCCGTGGAGACCGGGGTGTTTTCTGATACTGCACCGGACAGGTACCTGGTACTCGTACCGCTTTCCGATACCTTTGACATCCATGCGGACAATTCTCCGGGTATCGATGTCCAGGAGGTGCGTATCTCCCTATACACGAAGGGCAGCTACACCAAAGAGAAGAACGCTCTTATAAAGCTGCTGCTCTCTCACGACTTTACCGTAACAGGCCGAAGCTATATCGGCTATGAAATGGAAACCGGCTATCACCACTACAATGTGGATGTAGCTCATTATTACGAAATGGAGGATTGATTATGGCTACGATTGGCCTTGATAAGCTCTTCTACTCCAAAATCACAGAGGGTGAAAACGGTGATGAAACCTACGAAACCCCTGCACAGCTGGCAAAAGCCATGACCGCCGAACTTTCGGTGGAACTGGCGGAGGCTACACTGTATGCGGATGACGGAGCGGCGGAGATTGTAAAGGAATTCAAATCCGGCACCCTTTCCCTGGGTGTGGATGATATCGGTGCAACTGCAGCATCGGATTTGACGGGTGCGGTCATCGATGAAAATGGTGTCGTGATTTCCACCAGCGAGGATGGCGGTGCTCCCGTTGCGGTTGGCTTCCGAGCAAAGAAATCCAACGGCAAGTATCGCTACTTCTGGCTTTACCGAGTGAAGTTCGGAATCCCGGCTACGAACCTCACCACAAAGGGCGACAGCATCACCTTTTCCACTCCCACCATCGAGGGGACGATTCTGCGCAGGAACAAGGTGGACGCCCAGGGCAAGCACCCCTGGAAGGCAGAGGTCACCGAGGGCGACAAGGGTGTATCCACCGACACCATCACGAACTGGTACAAGCAGGTGTACGAGCCGTCTTATGCGGCACTGCCTGCAGCAGATTAAGGAGGACTAACAGATGGAACAGGAACGCTCAGCAAATATTCTGATTGGCGGTGAGGAGTACACTTTACTGCTCACTACCAAAGCCACAAAGGAAATCGCCGGACGGTATGGCGGTCTTGAAAACCTGGGTGAAAAGCTGATGAAATCCGAGAACTTTGAAATGGCGATCGGAGAAATCGTGTGGCTGATCACCCTCCTGGCAAACCAGTCTATCCTTGTGTATAACCTGAAAAACAAGGAGAATCCCAAGGATCTGCTCACCGAGGAAATGGTGGAGCTTCTCACTGCCCCTGCAGATTTGGCGGGCTACAAAACCGCCATCACCGAGGCTCTGTATAAGGGCACCAAGCGTAACATCGAAAGTGAGACCGATACAAAAAACGCACAAGTCGGGTAACAGACGAGGAACTGTTTACCCGGCTTCTTTATTACGGCATCGCTCACCTGCATCTTTCCATGGATGAGGTGTGGCTGATGCCGTTTGGTTTGCTCTTGGATTTGTGGGAGTGCCACAAGCAGTGGAACGGCCAAGCAAAGCCCAAGTGTGAGCACTTTATTGACGATATCATCCCGGATGGGATTTAAGGAGGAGGTGGTCATTTGGCGGATAATTTCGGTCTGAAAATCGGACTTGAGGGTGAAAAGGAATTCAAAAAAGCTCTGTCCGAAATCAACCAGTCCTTTAAGGTTCTGGGATCTGAAATGAAGCTGGTTTCCTCCCAGTTCGACAAAAATGACTCCTCCGTTCAGGCACTCACGGCAAGAAACGCTGTTCTGAACAAAGAGATCGAAGCCCAGAAGCAGAAGATTGAAACCCTTCGTTCGGCTCTCGACAACGCTTCCGCTTCCTTTGGAGAAAATGACCGCCGCACACAAAACTGGCAGATTCAGCTGAACAATGCCGAAGCCGCTCTTAACAACATGGAGCGGGAACTAAAGCAGAATCAGGATGCCATTGACGCAGCCGGTGATGAATTTCAGGATGCCGGAAAACAGGCGGACGGTTTCGGTGATGAGGTGAAAGGTGCGGCAGATGATGCCGACAAGTCCTCCGGCAAACTGGAAAAGGTCGGCTCTGTCATGAAGGGTGTGGCAGTTACCATCGGTGCTGCCGTTGCCGCTGCCGGAGCTGCGCTGGTAGGGCTGACAAAGAGTTTCCTCGACCTTGCCGAATCCACCCGTGAATACCGGGAGGATCAGGCGAAGCTGGATGCTGCCTTCCTCACCGCAGGATTTACCGCTGAACAGGCCGGTGAAGCCTACACCGGATTTTACTCCATTTTGGGTGAAGAAGACCGAAGTGTGGAGGCAGTCAACCATTTGGCGAAGCTGTGCTCTACCGAAGAAGAACTGGCACAGTGGACAGACATAGCCGCCGGTGTCTGGGCTACATTTGGAGATAGCCTGCCCATTGAGGGTCTTACCGAAGCCGCCAATGAAACAGCGAAAACCGGACAGCTGACGGGCGTCCTGGCAGACGCGCTCAATTGGGCGGGAGTCAATGAAGAGGATTTCCAGTCTGCCCTGGACGGCTGCAACACCGAGCAAGAACGGGCGGCACTGATTACCGATACCTTAAACGGTCTGTATCAGGAAGCCGCCGAGAATTACAAAGAACTTAATGGCGATGTGATGGACGCACAGCGGGCGCAGGCTCTGCTTACCGATGCCTATGCCCAGCTTGGCGCGATTGCAGAACCCATTATGACCACCTTGAAAACAATGGCGGCGGATGTGCTTACCGCCATGCTTCCCTTTGTCTCTCTGATGGGTGAAGGGCTGCAAGGAGTTCTGAACGGGACCGCCGGGGCTGCAGAAACCTTTGCGGAAGGTGTTTCCGGTGTGGTGGAGGTTTTGATGGAAAAACTGTCCACCATTCTTCCTATGCTTGGTGAGGCACTGCTTGCCAGCCTCCCGGTCCTTCTGGAGGTCGGCATCAGCATTATTACCACCCTGCTTACCGGAATTACCGAAGCCTTACCGGAACTGGCTGCCGCAGCCTTGTCCATCATTATGCAGCTGGTAAACAGCCTCATTGAACTGCTCCCTCAAATTCTGCAGGCGGCTGCACAGGTGATTGCTACCCTTGCGACCGGTATTGCAACAGCACTTCCCACACTAATTCCCACCCTGGTGCAGGTGGTCATTCAAATCGTACAGACCTTGATTGAGAACCTGCCCTTAATTCTGGACGCAGCTCTTCAGCTGATCACGGGATTGGCACAGGGGATCTTGAACGCACTGCCCGTGCTGATTGCGGCTCTGCCGGAAATCATCAACGGCATTGTGACCTTTTTGCTGGATTCCATTCCGCAGATTATTGAAACCGGGATACAGCTGCTGACCTCCTTGGTGGCGGCTTTGCCGGACATCATTACCGCCATCGTGGAAGCGATCCCCCAGATTATTGACGGGATCATCAACGCTGTTTTGGATGCCATCCCGCTGATTATCCAGGCGGGCATTGATTTGCTGATTTCCTTGATCCAGGCATTGCCGCAAATCATCACAACCATCGTGCAGGCAATCCCGCAGATTATCTCCGGTATCGTAAACGCTGTCATCGGGAACATCGATAAGATCATTATGGCCGGTGTTCAGCTGTTCGTCTCACTCATTGAAAATCTCCCCACCATCATCGTGGAGATCGTGAAAGCCGTACCTCAAATCATCACTGGGATTGTAAAGGCGTTCGGTTCTCTTATGTACAAAATAGTGGAGATCGGCGGCAACATTGTCAAAGGTCTGTGGGACGGTATTACCGGTCTTGCTTCCTGGCTTTGGGACAAGGTATCCGGCTGGATTTCAGGCATTTGGGATGGTATCTGCAGCTTCTTTGGCATCAACTCGCCTTCCAAAGAAATGGCCTGGGTTGGTGAAATGCTGGTGAAGGGTCTTGCCGGTTCCATCGACGACAAGGGTGATGAGGCGGTGAAAGCTGCAGAGGGCATGGCAAAAGATATCGACGGTGTGATGACCGACCTTGCCCACGATATGCAGACCGCTCTGCCTACGGACTTTGATGTGAGCGGCAATATCCGCTCTTCCGTCGGCGGCATTCCCGGCGGCACAGCCTCCGGGCTTTCCCTTGTGCTCAACATTACAAACTTTAACAATTACTCTACGGAGGACATCCGGCAGCTGACCAATGAGGTCATGGAAACTGCCAGCCAATTTGCGATGCGGAAAGGAGTGGTATTTGCATGACTTTTTTCACCTATAACGGGATTAGTTCTGCTGATTTCGGTCTGCATATTGAGAGCAAAAATATCTTTTCCGCACCGGAATATGACATCTCTTTTCAGTCTATTCCCGGTAGAAGCGGTGATTTGATTGTTTCCAATAACCGCTTTGCCAATGTGAAGGTGACCTACACCGTTTTTGTGAGACGGAATACAGTCGAGGATTTATCTGACCTACTTCGTGCCGTAAAAGGCTGGCTCTACACAGAGCCGGATCGGTATCATGAGATTGCCGACTCCTACGATTCGCTGTATCTGCGGTATGGGGTGATCAGCGGCTCTCTGGATATTGAGGATCAGCTGAATAAAGTCGGCTGCTTTACGGTCACCTTCAACTGCAAGCCGTACCGGTATAAAAAGGATGGACTTCTGGAAACCTCGGTGACAAGCGGCAGCAGTCTGTTTAACCCGGAAGCCTTTTCCGCAAAGCCGCTCATCACTCTGACCGGGAGCGGTGACTTTACGCTTACGCTTCAAAACGGTGGGTATAACCGTTCATGGCAGTTCAAAGGCATCGAAAGCGGTATAACCTGCGACAGTGAGCAGATGAATTTCTACTTCGGCACACAGCTTCTGAACGACAAGGTAACGGGCGAAGACTTTCCGTTGCTCCCGCCCGGAGAAACCGTCCTAACGGTATCCGGGGATGCGGAGATTGCCGTTCAGCCAAGGTGGTGCGGCTTATGATTCCTGTTCTATACCCAGCAAACAGCACCAGCTTCACCACCTTTGGCTTGGGTGCGCTAACCGATACGCTTTCTTGTGAGGTCACGGAGGAGCGAAACGGTGTATTTGAATGCATACTCAAATATCCCATTACCGGTCAGCACTATAAGCTGATTGCAAAAGAACGGATCATTAAGGCAAAGCCAAACGATACTGGAGAGCCGCAGGCGTTTCGCATCTATCGAATCACTAAGCCGCTGGACGGTGTGGTTACGGTATATGGTCAGCACATTTCCTACGACCTTGCCAATGTCCCTGTGATGCCGTTCTATGCAGAAAGCCGTTCTCCGTCACTGCTTTTGAATCAGCTTCTCGCCGGGGACAGTCGGTTCACGGGCTGGACGGACTACTCAGAGGCAAAAGAGTTTTCCGTTACAACCCCTAAAAGCGTCCGTGCTTGTCTGGGTGGCACAGAAGGGTCCATGCTCTCTAAATGGCACGGTGAATTTGAATGGGATAACTTTACGGTGAAGTTCCATTCCCATCGCGGTGAAAAGACCGGTGTTGTCATTGAATACGGCAAAAACCTCACCTCGCTGGAACAGGACGAGGATAACAGCGGCGTATATACACAGCTTCTTCCTTACGCCGTATATACACAGGAGGGCTCGGAAACAGAGACGGTTGTCACGCTCCCGGAACAGACTCTGCCCATCGTATCCGAGGAGATGGTGCGAAACAAGACGCTCATTCTTGACCTGACAGACAGGTTTGAGAGCGGCACTGACATCACCGAGGATGCTTTGCGGGCAGCCGCAAACGACTACATCAAGGAAAATCCACTCGGTGCAACTGTTCCCACCGTTAAGGTGGCGTTTGAACCCCTATGGAAACAGCCGGAGTATTCGGCGCTCCTGGAGCGTGTGCGTCTCTGCGACTCTGTCACTATCCGGCACACCGCCCTTGGGGTGAATGTGTCTGCAACCGTGATCGAAACCGTGTATGATTCCCTTGCAGAGCGGTATGTGAGCATCACCCTGGGAAACGAAAAATCCAGTATGATTACCACGCTCTCCGAGGTGCAGTCCTCTGTGGGCAAGGTGGAGACGGCAGTAAACCGTTTCCCGAAACTCCTGCAGACAGCCATCAGCAACGCTACCTCGCTGATTACCGGTCAGACCGGCGGCTATGTGGTGTTACACGGGGACGAAACCGGGCGGCCCTATGAACTCCTTATATTGGACGCACCTACGATCCAAGATGCTGTCAATGTCTGGCGGTGGAATGTGAACGGGTTAGGTTTTTCCAGGAACGGTTACAACGGTCCGTACGAAACTGCCATTACTGCCGATGGGCAGATCGTTGCCGACTTCATTACCTCCGGTTCGCTGATTGCCAACATCATCAAGGCAGGGGTCATTCAATCACAGGACGGCTCCTCCTGGTGGGATTTGGAGAGTGGCGAGGTCATGTTCAGCGCTTATGCCACCACAGATTCACTGGAGGAAGTCGGCAGTCGGATCAGTCAGTTCCAGCAATCTGTGGACGGGCTGAACAGCTATGTGGCCAGCATGACAGAATCTGTGGAAAGTGTCACCGGCGATTTGGTTGAAGAGCAGAAAAATATTCGGCTGATCGAAGGTCAAGTATCTGAACTTCAGCAGACCGTGGGTGGTCTTTCCCTTACTGTGCAGGAACAATATTCCGGCGGCATTAACTTCGTGCGAAACTCAGCTGGGCTGAACGGCCTGTCGGATGATTGGACTTACGCAGGAACTGTCACCGCTCAGCAGGGTGCCGAAACCAAGAACAGTACGGTATCCAACTCCTGTTTCCAGCTGAATGCATACAGCACACTAACCCAGGTTGTGGACAGCATTGTGCCGGGGCAGTCCTATCGGCTCACGGTAAAGGCTAAGAAAACCTCTACCTACAACGCCTATGTCCGGGCTATTATCAACGGCGATACGGAAATTGACCTGTTCAACAATTCGGACACCTTTGAGTGGACAGAGTTCTCATCTGTGCTACCAGGCGTGCAGGACAGTGTGATCACCATCAAAATCTATTCCCGTGACGCCAGCCTGTTTATTTCGGATATCATGCTGACCGAAGGTACCACACTGCACAAGTGGACACCCGCACCCAACGAAATCTACACCGCAGAGGTTAAGATCGACCGGCACGGCATTGAAGTATCCAATTCCAGTTCCGCTCAACGGACGGTGATCAACAACACAGAGTTTTCCGGTTACTACAACGATGAGAAGATATTCTCCCTTAACAAGGATGAAACCATCACAAAGAAAACGACCGTAGACGGTGAACTGACGGTGGGAAAGACAAAATTCGTACCGATGGCGACCGCTTCACAGGGACTCAATATTGTCATTTTGGATTAAAGGAGGCGAACTATGGCTCTTAGCGGTACTTTTCAAAATTATCCTGTGTCCAGCTTTGGGCTGTACTGTGAGTGGCGCGGCACACAAAGTGTAACAGGTAACTATACTGACATCACGCTTAAAGTGTATTTATCATATTACACCTTAAGTGTCGGTGCCAGAAGCGACTCCACCATCTCCATCAACGGGGCGAGCGAAACCTATACCGCTCCCGCCATTGATGATTACAGCAGCGGCTGGAAGAAAAAACTTCTGAAAACCAAGACAGTACGGGTCAATCACAATGCTGACGGAACAAAATCCGGTGTATCACTTTCCGCTTCCTGGCGGTTTTCTGGTACCTATTCCGGGGTGTCCATCGGAACGATTACTGCATCCACCTCGGTGACGCTCAATTCCATCGATCGAAGCGCACCCACGGTTTCGTGTTCTGTAACCGGCATTACCGCCAATGGATTTAAGATATCCGGCTCTTCCTCCGCAACCTCGGACATCTGGCAGTACAGGCTGAACGGGGGCAGCACATGGACACAGTTTTCCACTACTGCGGGAACTTCGGCAAGCATTACCCTTTCATCCCTTTCACCAAACACATCCTATTCTGTTCGGGCTCGGGCAAGAAAGAAATCCAACCAGGTATACGGAACTTCCGGTACAATAACCGCTAAAACTCTGGGCGGTGCGGTGATTGCAAGCTGTTCTAATTTTGCTGCCGATGCCTCAAGCGTTACCCTTTCCATGCGGGTGACGGTGTACAACGCATCCTACACCAACTACATCACCATCAAAAACGGAAGCACCACCTATCTTTCCCTGGCGGGCAGAACCTGGGCAACCGGCACTTCCGATAGAAGTATCACGCTCTCTGCTGCGGAACGAACCACGCTGCTTAACGCCATGGCAAACCTGAAATCCTTTACCGCCACCATTCAGCTGGTTACCAAAAGCGGCACGACGCAGATTGGCAATGCATCCACCTGCACTTGTACAATCAGCACCACACAGTCGGCTTCAGGTCCTACGATTTCCGGTTTTACCTTTGCAGACACCTATGCAACCACAACGGCTATTACCGGTAATGACCAAGTGCTGATCCAGGGGTATTCCAAACTCACGGTAACCCCAGGTACAGCTACGGCAAAGAACGGTGCTTCCATTGTTTCCTACTCGGCTGTGTGCAGCGGAGTGACAAAATCCAACACAACCGGTGCAGCCTTGACTCTTGGGGAGATCGGGACATCCGGCACAAGGGACATTACGCTGACGGTGACGGATTCCAGAGGATACACGGCTTCCGTCACAAAGAGCGTAACCGTGGTGGCTTATTCAAAGCCGAAGGTCAATTCTGCATCACTGCGGCGAACCAATGACATCGAAACAGAGATGCAGCTTGTCTTTGACGGCAGCATTTCTCCCATCACAGTGGGCGGCACGCAGAAAAACAGCCTGTTGTATGTACGGTACCGATATAAGCTGACCAGTGCAACTTCCTACAACACCTACACCAGCATTCTCGGCTCCGTTACTGCGAACGGCACCGGCTTTTCCTTTTCCAACTTGGAACTGTGCAACCTCAATTCCGAGTCATCTTATGATTTCCACTTGCAAATTCGGGATAAGTTGGATTCACTTACTTCACTGGATTTGTACTTTGTGGTATCTCAGGGAACCCCGCTTGTGGCATTGCGTAAAAAGATGGTAGGAATCAATACACCAAACCCGGAAACTGCACTTCATGTGGTGGGAGACGTAAAGGTAGAAGGTGCGTTATCCGCAAGCACACTAAGTGGTTCTCTTCCTGCTGGGAATCTTACTGGTACGCTGCCTATCAGTAAAGGCGGCACCGGGGCAACCACTGCTTCTGGGGCGGCGAGCAATCTCATCAGCAGACAGATCATCTCGCCCGGAGCGGTCAATGTAGGCAGCAATCGATATTATACCAGCGACAGCTATGGTATCGACATGAACAACTCCGATATGATTGGCATAAACGGCTTGTACTTTCAAGATGCCGTTGACTCTGCTGGCGAAGGGATCAATTTTTACAGAAGTTCCACCACCTGGGACAGGTTATATGCCTATGGTGGTGTCTTGTATTTTGCGCCAAATATTGCGTCGTCAACGCACCCTGGAACTCGGTACACAGTTTATCATTCAGGCAATACTGTTGCTGTGGCTGACGGTGGTACCGGGGCAAGCAGCGCGGCGTCTGCCAGAACCAATCTTGGAATCGCCGCTACCTCACTCTACAACGGAACCCTGACCAGTGGCAGCATTACCTTCAACTATGGAAACTACAATTTTTACATTATCATCGGAAGGCCGAGTAGTACGGCTTCCCGTGTTTCCCTGGTTGTCCCGAAAATTATGCTAACCACATCCGCTGTTTCGTTCCAGATTGCCGACGAAACGAACTATAAATCCTTCAATCTTTACTACTCCGGGTCCACGGTAACATTGGCGATACAAGGCGGCAGCGGTCAAATCAATCGTGTGTTTGGAGTCAACTAAACGGGAGGTTCTATGAAAGTATTACTGAATGAAGCGGGATATGTAGAAAGCTATGCTCTGGAAGGAGAACTGCTGGGAGCGGTCGAATGCGATCCCCCCGAAGATATCACTGTGTTTGAAACGCACTTTGCTGCCTTTCGCATCCGTGACGGTACTCTCGTGAAGGATAAAGAGCAGCTCGATTCGCTTTGCGAAGTAGAGACACTAAACGGCTACCGAAAGCAGCGGGAAAAGGACTGTTTTCCGATCATCAATCGGGGGGAACTTTGGTATAAAAGGTTGACCGACCTGCAGCGCGAAGAACTGCAGCTCTGGTACCAAGCGTGGCTGGATGTAACCAAAACACAGACGATTCCGGTCAAACCGGAATGGTTGAAATAAGGAAATCAGCACTCCGAAACGGAGTGCTTTTTTCATAGCTATTTTCTTTCAAAAAAGGAGGTCAAATCAATGAAATCTATCTGGACTGGCATTCAGATTGCTTTCTCTGCACTGGGAGGATTCCTTGGATGGTTCCTCGGCGGTGCGGACGGTTTTCTTTATGCCCTGATTGCCTTTGTGGTCATCGACTACATCACCGGCGTGATGTGTGCCATCGCCGACAAGAGCCTATCCAGTGAAGTCGGCTTTAAGGGGATCTGCCGCAAAGTGCTGATCTTCATTTTGGTGGGAATCGGTAACATCATCGATGTGTATGTGTTGGGTGACGCAGGGGTCCTGCGTACTGCGGTAATCTTCTTCTATCTCTCCAACGAGGGTGTTTCTCTCCTGGAAAACGCCGCACATCTGGGGCTTCCGGTACCCGACAAACTCAAAGATGTATTACAGCAGCTTCATAATAAGGAGGTAAACTAAATGAATCTCAACAAACTCATATTCACGGAAAACGCCTGCTACAAAGCTGGCAGAAAGATTACTGTCAAGGGCATTATGGTGCATTCCACCGGTGCCAACAATCCCTGGCTGAAGCGTTATGTCGGCCCAGATGACGGCAAGCTGGGTAAAAACCAGTACAACAACCACTGGAACGCCTATCATCCCGGCGGGCGCGAGGTCTGTGTCCATGCCTTCATCGGCAAGCTGGCTGATGGAAGCGTGGCAACCTATCAGACGCTGCCCTGGGGTCACCGTGGGTGGCACGCAGGCGGTTCTGCCAACGATACGCACATCGGCTTTGAAATCTGTGAAGACGGCCTCTCGGACAGCACCTACTTTAACAAGGTCTACAAGGAAGCCGTGGAGCTTTGTGCATACCTTTGCAAACAGTACGGTCTGACCGAACAGAACATCATCTGCCACAGCGAGGGCTACAAGAAAGGCATTGCATCCAACCACGGTGATGTAATGCACTGGTTCCCCAAGCACGGCAAGAGCATGGATACCTTTCGTGCGGATGTAAAAGCCTTGCTTGGGGGTAGCACCTCTGAGCCGTCCACTAAGCCTGATACGGGTGCCGTCATTAAAGCGGGTGACCTCGTTAAGATCACCGGTACCAAGTATTATGGCGGACAGACCATCCCCACCTGGGTGAAAAACCAAAACTGGTATGTGCAGGAGGTTTCCGGTGATCGTGCCGTCATTAACAAAAATGAGAGCGGTACGAATGCTATCATGTCTCCGGTTCGTGTGCCTGATCTGGTTCCTGTGAGCGGTAGTGGTACCACTACTTATCGCGTCCACACCGTGGCCAAAGGCGACACCCTTTGGGGAATCGCCGTCAAATACCTTGGAAACGGCACTCGCTACAAGGAAATCAAATTCCTCAACGGTTTGACCAGTGATGTCATCTTCAGCGGTCAGAAGCTGAAAATCCCTAACTAAGTCCAAAGCCCATCGAGCCATTTCGGTTCAGTGGGCTTATTTTTGTGTTTTCCCGCCAAAACGGACTTCTCGTTTCCATTGGGTACTGAGGAGGAAACTCCTCGGATTGGAGGAACCCGTTATGACGGATTTACAAAAAAGCCAGATTACCACTCTTCGTGAGCAAGGCTATGGATATGCTACCATCGCAAATGCGGTGGGACTTAAAAAAGATACTGTTGTCGCATTTTGTCGGAAAGCAGGACTGACCGGCACAAAAGCACAGGGCAATGACCGTATCACACTGGACGCCGGATTCTGTCTGCACTGTGGCAATCTCCTGCAGCAGACTCCAGGCAGAAAGAAGATCAAATTCTGCTCTGACAAATGCCGCGTTGCCTGGTGGAACAGCCATCCCGAAGCAGTTAATCGTAAAGCCGTATACAGTTTCACCTGCGCTCACTGCGGAAAGTCCTTCACCGCCTATGGCAATGCCGGACGAAAATACTGCTCCCATGCCTGCTACATTGAAGACCGTTATAAAGGCGGTGATGGGCATGAGTGAGACGGCATTCCGTGCAGAATTGCAATACCAGACCGCTATATCGATAGCAAAAAACCTTCTGGGTCAAGGGCTTCTGACCGAGGAGGAATATGCCGTGATTGATACAAAACTGGTGGCTGATTTTGAGCCTACTTTGGGTACATTATTAGCCGAAAACGGCTTGATAAAATAGGCTTTCAGAGTGATATATAGTGTCGGAAAGGAGTGATTTTATGCGGAAAATCAGCAAAATCGAACGCAAAATACCGCAGATGCCCAGCCGCAAAAAGGTTGCTGCCTACGCCAGAGTTTCAATGGAAACCGAGCGTTTGCACCACTCCCTTTCGGCGCAAATCAGCTACTACAGTGACCTCATCCAGCAGCACCCCGATTGGGAGTATGTTGGAGTCTACGCTGATGACGGTATCTCCGGCACAAGAGCAGAAAGCCGCACCGAGTTCAACCGACTCCTGGCTGACTGTGATACCGGAAAAATAGATATTGTACTCACAAAGTCCATTTCACGCTTTGCCAGAAACACGGTTGATCTTCTGGAGACGGTTCGCCACCTGAAAGAACTCGGTATTTCCGTCCGCTTTGAAAAGGAACGCATTGATTCCTTGACCGAGGACGGTGAACTGATGCTGACCCTTTTGGCATCCTTTGCACAGGAGGAAAGCCGCAGCATTTCCGAAAATGTAAAATGGGGTACGAGAAAACGCTTTGAACAGGGCATTCCCAACGGACATTTTCAGATTTACGGCTACCGATGGGAAGACGATCACCTGGTCATTGAGCCGAAGGAGGCCGCCATCGTTCGGCTCATCTTTGATAATTTCCTTGCAGGACTTTCGGCAGAAACCACCGAAAAGCAACTGGCAGAGATGGGAGTCAAATCCTACAAGGGGCAGCACTTCGGCAATACATCCATTCGCCAGATTCTCGGCAACATCACCTACACTGGCAACTTACTCTTTCAAAAGGAATATGTAGTAGACCCCATCAGCGGCAAAAGCAAAAAGAACTATGGAGAGCTGCCGCAGTATTTCGTTGAGAACACCCACGAAGCGATTATTCCAATGGAGGTCTACCAGGCGGTGCAGGATGAAAAAAAGCGCCGCAAGGAGTTGGGAGTATTCGCAAACTGGAGTATCAAGACTTCCTGCTTTACCAGTAAAATCAAATGCGGTTACTGCGGGGCCAGTTTTGTGCGGAATACCCGTAAGAACAGAGCCAAGCACAAGGCTCCACATGACCCGGATATGTACACCACTTACGGCTGCGGAACGCAGAAAAAGAAAGGCGGCTCCTGTCCGGCAAAAGATATCCGAGAGGACATCCTTCGAGCCAAATGCACCGAAGTCCTGGGGCTTACCGAATTTGATGATGAAGTTTTCAGCACCCAAGTAGAGAAAATCGTTGTGCCGGAACAAGGTGTTCTGGTGTTCCACATGACCGATGGACGGGTCATCCGCACTAAGTGGAAATCCACGGCAAAGAAAGATGCCTGGACACCTGAGCGCAGAGCTGCCAAGGGTCGCCTTGTTCAAGAACGGCAACTTGCCGCACACAGTTCCTGCTTTACTAGCAGAATACACTGCGACCTCTGCGGAGAGAACTACCGCAGGCAACGGACAAAGCGCGTAGATGGTTCCTACTCGACCTTTTGGAGATGTGCTTCGGCATCCAAGTGCCACAGCACAAGCATCAGCGAGGACAGCCTCTTACCGATACTCGCGCAGGCTCTGGGGACTGACGGTTTTGATGAAACCGCCTTCAGAGAACGGGTCGCGGGTATTCACATCACCGGGCTTGGCAAACTGGCCGTCCATTTCAAAGACGGTCACATCTATGAAGCTGAATGGGAAAACAAGCGTAAAATGTCCAAACAGACCGAAGAACGAAAAGCTCACATGAGCATGAAAATGAAAGAGAATTGGAGGAAAAGACGTGGCGAAAGTAACGACCATTCCGGCAACGATCAGCCGGTTCACAGCAACGCCAATTAACGAAAAGAAGAAACGCCGGGTGGCTGCCTACGCCCGTGTTTCCACCGACAGTGAGGAGCAGCTCACCAGCTATCAAAACCAGCTCTCCTACTACACGGAGAAAATCATGAAGGAACCTAACTGGACCATGGCCGGTGTGTTTGCAGATGAGGGCATCACAGGGACTTCCGCCAATAAGCGGAAGGAATTTCTGCGGATGATCCGCCAGTGCCGC
>OGRJ01001568.1_pt1 | contig 18754 bp, 17 predicted proteins | sample 1553411 | NCBI WGS metagenome assembly OGRJ01 (sample SAMEA2580084, study PRJEB22360) | human gut metagenome | biome: human gut; feature: human-associated habitat; material: faeces | place: Denmark | collected 2008/2010
GCCACCTCTTTCGAAGTGACGGCCGGCGATGAGCTGAACGTTGAGGTTGCCAAGGCCTGATCTGGCTAATTGGTGAAAACTGACGGCTGAAAGCTGACTAATGCCGGTTAGCCGGTGAACGGTCGCCAACATAACAGGTCCCGAATCCGATGGATTACTCCAGAAGGTTCGGGACCTTTTTAATAGTCTTTTGGTTGTCTTCTAACGGTATTTTTGACTGTCTTCTGGCGGAACTGAACAATCGACCATACAATGTTCAAACATGAAGCTACAGTGAATCCGTGGCTTCAAGCCTTGCAGACTTGATCTGTATCCGTAAGCATGTGATTTATGTCGGCGCGCACTTTACGTATGTGATCGCATTGCACGTGCGACTCGCATGTGGAAACAGATCGTTGCGCGAATGGTTCTCAGTACCATCCATGTGAGTCAAGCACACGTTTGAGAAGCAGTCGCACACCGGGAATCGCGCTCGCGCGTTTCCCGTTTTTTCGCTCATTTTCCTCGCTGAAATATGCAGGCATGTGTTTCTTTTTGTGATTTGTGGATATACAGCAATTCTTAGGAGGTTATTTTGCTAGCATGCGGTATGTTGCATGTCATGATAAACGCGCACGACTGTTTTGCGGAGTCGTGCTGTGGAAAACGAGGATGTTATGTGCGATGGAGAAATAGAGCTATCTGACCGTGCAAAATCGCTCTGGGGCAAAACGAATCGAGTGGATGATACTGAATGGTTGCCCCTGTATGTGCACATGGCGGATTCGGCTACGATGGCAGTGAGAATTTGGGATACTTGGGCTCCTTATGGAACAAAATCAATAATATCTCGTGACCTTGGTAATGATGACGATTTAGCAAGAAAACTAATGATTTTCCTTGCCGGCGTGCATGACATCGGCAAGGCGACGCCTGTGTTTCAGGCTAAACCCATTTCATTCGGTCCTGATGCGGAAAGCCTTGCCTGGAAGCCGGAACAAGCAGGGCTTCCTATGATCGCGGGACTTAGGGATACCAGTCATCCCACTCATCCCATTGCCGGGCAGGTCATTCTCGAAAGATATTTTTCACTGGTTCATAAATGGGGTGAAAGAGAGTCGAGACAATACGCTTGCGTTGTGGGAGGCCATCACGGAACTCCGCCGGATAAAAGCAAGCTTGAAAGCGCGAGATTAGGGAAAACGGAATCCGGTCTGGACTCAGAAGTATGGACGGCAACTCAGAATGAGCTTATAGAATTCATTGCCGGAACCGTTGGCATAGGGGATGAAGAGTGGAAATTGCTCTCCAAGAAGAGATTCAGCGCTCAGTCCGCTGTGCTTGCAACGGGCTTGGTCATTATAGCCGATTGGATTGCTAGTAATAGTGATGCTGATATGTTTCCCTTAGTGCGGGTGCATCCTCTGTGGGACGATGATGAGCCATTCGGCATGACAGAGCGAAAATACGATGATATTCAGTCATGGTCAGGGCTACAAAGAAGAGCGGAACGCGCATGGGCGTGTGTGCAATTGCCACATGCGTGGAAGCCGGCGAATATACCATCATCCTGCCAAGATCTTTTCTCGACTAGATTCAGACTGCCCGAAGGCGCGCAGCCGCGTCCTGTTCAAGAACAAGCTGTTCGTGTTGCTCGTGATACAGACGCTCTGGGACTGCTGATAATCGAAGCGCCGATGGGCGAGGGGAAGACTGAGGCCGCCCTCGCCGCTGCGGAAATTCTAGCGCAGCGTACAGGCAGGGGCGGCATATGCGTAGCGTTGCCGACGATGGCTACCACGGATGCCATGTTCTCACGAGTGCATCGGTGGCTGGATGCTTTGCCGTCCTGTGATTCTACGGATGAGAAAACGGTTTGGCTGGCACATGGCAAAGCAAAACTTAACGACGATTTCCAAGGCATTATCGCGGCTTCGCGTCGACATTTCTCTTCGGTTGGTCAGGATGATACCGATGAACCGTACTCAAGGAAACATGGTGAGATTTCTCCTGAAACCGTTGTCTCCGATTGGATGTGGGGACGCAAGAAAGGAGCGCTCGTCAATTTTCTTGTGTGCACGGTCGATCAGGTGTTGATGGGCGCTCTGCAAATGAAGCATGTGGTGCTGCGTCAACTTGCGATGGCAAACAAGGTCGTCATCGTCGATGAATGCCATGCTTACGATGCGTATATGCGCGAGTATCTCAAGATGGCACTGGAATGGCTTGGTAGTACCAGAACTCCGGTCATTTTGTTATCTGCAACATTGCCGGAGAGCCAGCGCGAGGAAATGGCGAAGGCATATTTGAAAGGATGGAGGAACAGCAAGCTTGAGCTTCCGTCGGAAGCAAAGCGTGGAGGAATTCAGGAACTTAAAAGAAGGCAGCTTGCGGCGAAGAATGAGAAAGTATACGTCAACGAACCTAAATTGGTTCAAGAAAGGGGAATTTCATCTGTCCACAAGGTCTCGTCTGCGTATCCGGTGTTGACATACACTTCCGATACGGAAATCAAACACATGGATGTGAAACCTTCTGGCAGATCGATGAACGTGCGTTGCCAGATTGTTGATGACAGCGATGAAGCGCTGATTAGCTTACTTGATCGCCTACTTGAAGATGGCGGTTGTGTAGGAGTGATTTGCGATACGGTCGGTAGGGCACAGCATGCGGCGAAACTGCTAAGTGATTATTTCGGCAGTGAGTATGTGAAGTTGACACATTCGCGGTTCATGGATATCGACCGTATGTCCAATGAAGCCGAACTACGTCAGTTGCTAGGGCCGGATAGCACTGTTGGGAATGGCGAGCGTCCTCAACGTATGATCGTAGTTGGGACGCAAGTGCTGGAGCAGTCGTTGGATATTGATTTCGACACACTGGTGACGGATATCGCGCCGGTTGATTTGATTATGCAGCGTCTTGGAAGGGTGCATCGTCACAGGCGTGGTAACAACGAGTGCGACCGTCCAAGTCTCTTGCGGGAAGCGGCATGCTACATCCGAGGCATTGCATTCTGGAATGATAATGGCCCCGAGTTCGCTAAGGGGGTGGACGCGGTATATGACGTGGCCTCTCTGATGGAATCGCTTGCGGTTCTGGAATTGACTGGTTCTTCCGCTTTCTGCACGCAATGTTTGCCGAAGGACATAGCTCGTACCGTAAGGAATGCATATGGCAATGACGTTCGGAGCCTCGTGCCTACGGCGTGGAATATGCAATATGACAAAGGCTGCGAGGAGCGGGCGAACAAGCAAGAGAAGAAGAGAGCGGATGCTCACAGCTATCTCATTCAATCGGTAGCTGTCATGAATCGGAAACGCTCGCTGGTGGACTGGTTTTCTCCTCAGATCGATGAGACTGATGATGACAAGGGACAACGTGCCGTAAGAGATACGCAGGACACTGTGGAAGTGATGTTGCTCTGCAAACACGATGGAGAAGTGTGTTTGCTGCCTTGGATCGGTGATAAGCGTAACGGTATAGAACGAGGAGCGGTTATTCCTGTCGATACAGTTCCTTGTGATGATGTGGCTAAAGTTGCCGCGCAGTGTTCCGTGAGACTGCCCGTGGCGTTGTGTGCGCACGGGCGGATTGATTCGTTGATTGCTGCGCTGGAGGAAGGCTGTGGGACTGAGGCTGCGTATTGGCAGGAATCGCCTTGGCTTGCGGGAAAGCTTGCTTTGTTCCTTCATGAGGATGCGGAAAAGCATCTGTCCTCAGATGAATTGTGTGGATATACGATTTCGTATTCGCGTGGCGACGGATTGACATATACGAAGAAAGAGGATAATTGAAATGTCCTCATTTAGGGATGATCCCATAAAAGATTTGGGATTCGTAGTGTTCCCCGCGTCTGCGGGGTTGGATCAACGGGATTGCTGATTTCATGCTTTCCCGCTGCGTCTCTGGAAATTCACAAAAACAAACTCTTTTATGTTGACAGGTTTAATCTTTGGGTATATGCTCTAAAAAAGAACCTGCAATCAAGGCTGATGTGTAAAGGAGTCGGGGGAAATGGATAGAAACTTCTCGTTACTCGATGATGGTTGGATTCCGGTTTCCTATGTCGATGGGCATCCTGATGAAGTGTCGCTTCGACGGCTTTTTGAGGATGCTTGGAAAATCAAGGAAATACGGGGTGATATTCCTCAGCAGGCGATAGCGATACTTCGGTTGGCGCTCGGCATTTTGTATCGCGCGTATTACGTTGAGAATCCTAGCGAGGAACAAATGAGAGACATGTGGGATGACATATTCCGCATAGGGCACTTCGATTTGGATATCTTGGAGGGCTATTTTGATGAATGGGGCGATAGATTCTTCCTGTTTGGGGACAGGCCCTTCTTCCAAGTTTCCGGACTGGAATATGTTGGGCAGAAGCCATATGATCCCGTTTCCGAGATGATTGCGGACATGCCCAAGCCTGAAAAGTACCTGTTTGCCATGCGCGGTTTGGGGACTACAGATACGCTTTCCCTACCGGAGTCCGCACGTTGGCTGGTGTATTTGCAGTCGTTTGATACGGCGGGCATCAAAACTCCAGTGAAAGGGAACACTCATATTAATAAGGGGAAGATTTACCCTCTCAAGGGCTTTCTGGGTACCGGTTGGCTCGGTGGCGTCGGCGGTGTGTATGCGGAAGGAGCGAACCTCTTCGAGACACTGATGCTCAATTGGGTCCTGTATGACGATCGGTATGACTCGGAATATTATCGTTTGTTCGGCAACACGAACGATATTCCAGTATGGGAGAAGAATGAAGTTCCTTCTGCGGATATGGATGATCAAAACAGTTTTGCCGGTCCCGTTCAAGCGATGACATGGCAGTCGCGTCGTATTCGACTGGTGCCGAATGAAGACTGCACGAGAGTCATTGGCGTTGTGAACTGTTACGGAGATGCCGTAACTCAATACAACACTGACGGTTTCGAAAAGATGACTGCTTGGAGGAGAAGCATTCCGCAGCAGAAGAAGTTAGGACTTCCGGTTCCTCCGCATATGCCTGTTACCCACGATGCGAGCAAGGCATTGTGGCGTGGTCTGGAACCCATCCTATGTGTGGGAGATGATGGTGATTTCCGTCCTGGAATTATCAGATGGCTGGAGGAAATTCGCACCGAGGTGCTTGACTCAGAGGAGCATGTGCTGAATATGGTGACGATTCATGCTCAAGGCATGACTTATGGCACGCAAAGCAGTGTGTTCGAAACCGGCATCGATGACAAGCTGTCTCTCAGCATGGTGATGTTCCGTCATGATTATGCGGGTATCGCCGCTGTGGTGGATGTGGTTAAGAGCACGGATAAAGCAGTGACGGCTTTGACGATGTTCGTTCGGAATCTGCGATCGGCGGCGGGTGACCATAGTGGAAAAACCCAAGAGATAGCCGACCAGATTCGTGAGAGCGCGTATGCGGACCTTGACTTGCTTTTCCGTGACAGATTGGCGAACTTTGATGAGTCTCAAGACCCCGTGACGTACTCCAATGCATGGTTGGATGAGGTCCATCGGTTGCTGTTGACGATGGGACGGGATTACTTGAGTCAGTCGCCGGTACCGGTTTTCGAAGAACATGAATCCGGAAGGTTCGGCGTGATGAGTGCCGCTCTTGCGCAATTGTTGTTCCGCGGATCGCTAAACAAGGAACTTGGTCGTATCTCAGACTAGGGGTTTCGACCGCATTTGACCAAAGGAGGAAATGACTATGGCGTCGTTATCAAGATACGATAAGGCGAAAGCTGTTGGGAAATATGCTGCCAGTCTGGTTTATGATGTGCAACGCGAGTACGTTTCAGGCAGCGGCAGCAGCGCGAGAGGTAGGGCCCGACTCTCGAGGCTGCACCGAGATCTGGACGGGGTATCTCCGTCTTGGATGCTAATCGGTGATGAACTGTTTTCGAATTGGCCGGCTGAGCTTGATGCGCCAGCAGATAATTCGCCTGAATTCGAACGCCAGAGCAATGCAATCAGAGCCGCGTTGGGGTTATACGCAGTTCATCAGCGTTCGAAAAAACAGGGAGTCGCACAAAAGTTCCAGAGCAATCCAAGCCTACGTATGACCTTTGGACGCGCATGCAGAAGGATTGAACCTGATACTGATAATGCTAAAGGCATTCTGCGACGACTGAGGGTCGCGGAGAATGCTCCCGATTTCAATGGAATCGTTCGCAGTATACGTGCTCTCATTATGTTGATGCGCAACACCGATATTCAGGTTGATTATGGTTCCTTGGCCAGTGACCTGTACCTGTTGCAGTTCTCTGATAGCCGTGGACCTGTGTTCCAGCGATGGGGCAGGGATTACTATGCCAAGCTTCCGTCAACGCAAAACGGTCAAAAGACTGACAAGTAACTATCTATTTTTTCAAAAACTTCACGATAAACCGATTAGGAGGAAAATTATGTTCGTAGATATCCATTGCCTTCAGCAGGTGCCGCCGAGCAACATTAATCGAGACGATACCGGCAGTCCGAAGACTGCATATGTTGGTGGGGCGCTGAGAGCTCGTGTATCCAGCCAGTCCTGGAAGCGTGCCATGCGTGAAATGTTCAGCAGTAAGTTGGACAGCAGCAAGTTGGGGAAGCGTACTAAGAGCGCGGTGGCGTTGATCAGCAGTGTTATCGCTGAGAAAAGGCCGGATTTGGTGGAAGAATCCAATAGTCTGGCAGAGAAAGTGCTGGCTGCTACGGGTGTCAAGGTTAAGGCGTCTGACCGTGCGGGAGCGGACAAAGGTTCCTCTGCCACGGAGTACCTGATCTTCATCGCCAACCGTGAAGTTGAACAGCTGGCCGATATTGCGATTACCGCATTCGATGAGGGGAAGGATCCCTCAAAGATGAAGAAGGAAGTAGCCGCAGTATTCCATGGCGAGCAGGCTATCGATATCGCATGCTTTGGTCGTATGCTGGCCGATGCTCCGGATCTGAATACGGATGCCTCGGCTCAGGTCGCCCATGCGTTCTCCATCGATCAGATCACGCCTGAATATGACTACTTCACCGCCGTTGATGATTGCGCATCGGATGATAATGCCGGTGCTGCCATGATTGATACGATTGGCTTCAACTCCTCGACCTTGTATCGCTACGCGACGGTGAATGTTGATGCGTTGAAGGATCAGCTGCAGGATGCAAACGCAGCGGTGGAGGGAGTTGCCGCTTTCGTGGACGCCTTTATCAAATCCATGCCGTCCGGCAAGCAGAACACGTTCGCCAACCACACGTTGCCTGAGGATATTGTGATCGTGCTTCGCGATTCGCAGCCGATTAGCGCAGCTGACGCCTTTGAGGACCCCATCAAGAGGAAGGATGGGATTTCGGTCTCCAGACAAGGTATCGAACGACTGGGTGACAGGTTGAACGAGATTCGTATCAACTACGGCGAGGAACCGGTGAAGGCTTGGCATGTTGTGTCCGGTGGTTCTGTGCACAGTCTGGATGAATGGAGCGAACAGGTTACGCTGCCGGAGCTTGAGCAGGGCTTGCGAGAAACGCTGAGCGCCGCGTATTCCGCGTGATGCTCGGAAGGAGTTGAAATGAGCGTTCTGTTATTGCAATTGGCCGGCCCATTGCAGTCATGGGGCGATTCTTCGCGATTCGTTCGGCGCGAGACTCGTAGCGAACCAACCAAAAGCGGTGTGATTGGCATGCTGGCTTCGGCGCAAGGGCGTACCCGGGAGGATCCCATAGAGGATTTGCTAGGCATATCGTTTGGTGTGCGTGTGGAGCAACGTGGCAGGGTAATCCGTGATTTGCAGACCGAAAAATCCTTGACAAGGAAACGTAACTCCAGAAAGTTCGACAAGGAGATGCCGCTGACTTATCGGTATTATCTGGCTGATGCTTGTTTTCTGGTCGCGCTCGGTGCCGATCGTTCAGTTCTGGAAATGTTGGATGAGGCGATTCATTCGCCGAAATGGCCGTTGTATCTAGGTCGACGTTCGTGCCCGCCGAATTATCCGCTGTCGTTGGGCATCCATGATGAGTATGAGGATATTCGTCAGGCTCTGAATTCCGAGACGTGGCACGCTTCGGAATGGTATCGGAGGCGTTACAGGTACCCGGATCTGGAAATTGTCTGTGACGCGGAGAAAGGCGAAAACATAACGACGCAATCTGACTTGCCGTTAAGCTTCAGCCGAGAAGGCCGGCGTTATGCGAATCGTGCGGTGCACCGTTACCGCATTCCTAACCCTGATAAGCCCGTGGAAAAAGGCGCAAAGGATAGTATACGACCTCCTTCCTTTGAATCTACCGGTGAATCGGATCCGATGAATTTCATCTAGGTGGGAGATAGGAAAGACAGCGATGTTTATCTCGAGAATACCCTTGAACAAAGCGCGATATGGGGCTCGTCAGCTTATCGGTTCGCCATATAAGCTGCATGCAGCAGTGGAATGCGCGTTCCCTCCCAATGCGGTTCGGAACAATGATGAAGGACGTATCCTGTGGAGGCTGGACACGTCCGTAAATGATAACGCTGTTTGGCTCTATGTGGTGAGTCCGGAAAAACCTGACTTCATGCATATCGTCGAACAAGCTGGTTGGCCGACGCATGTGGAATGGGAAACAAAGAACTATGAGCCGTTGCTTGAGCGTATCGCAAAAGGGCAGCAGTGGCATTTCAAGCTTCGTGCGAATCCCGCTCGAAAGGCAAAGGAGGATAAAGGTCGGAGACATAGAAGCGATGGAATCGTCGGCAAGGTGCAAGGCCACATTACCGTTGATCAGCAACTGCAATGGTTGATTGATCGTTCGGCATCCCATGGCTTCACCATTCTGAACGATCAGAATGATCAGCCTGACGTGGTGGTGAAGGAGCGGCATAAGGAAAATTTCAAACGTGCCGATGCCACCGTTACTTTGGTCACTGCGGTTTTTGAAGGCCGCTTGGAAGTCACCGATGCGGAACTGTTCCGCAAGGCCCTTTGCCAAGGTATAGGAAGAGCGAAAGGTTTTGGATGCGGATTGCTGACAATTGCTCCGGATTTGAACAATAAGGACGAATGATGAATACACAAACGACAGACGACGACAAGCCTACGGACGATTATGCTGAGGCAGCGGAGCGTCAGCCGAAGAAAACCGGATACTCTCATATGGGTACTCCGCCACCAGAGATCAGTGAACTTGTCCGTGCGGAAGACCGTTTGTCGTTTGCGTATTTTGAGCATTGCACCATCGGGCGTGATGACAATGCCATTACCGCAACGGATAGTACCGGTGTTACTCACATTCCTGCGGCGACGCTGAGCGTGTTGATGCTGGGGCCTGGAACGCGCGTGACGCATCAGGCGATGACGGTCATAGGGGAGAATGGTGCGACTGTGATCTGGGTGGGGGAGCGGGGTATTCGTATGTATGCCTTCGGTAAACCATTGACGCATTCTTCTGTGCTGCTGCAAAGGCAGGCGGCTCTCGTGTCTAACACGAGGAAGAGATTGAATGTTGCGCGTCAGATGTACCAAATGCGTTTCCCAGGCGAAGATGTGAGTGGTTTGACTATGCAGCAGCTTCGGGGTCGCGAGGGAGCGCGTATACGACGGGTGTACCGTGAGTGTTCCGCTCGTACCGGGGTGGAGTGGGACAAAAGAACGTATGATCATGATGATTTTATGGCTGGCTCGGAGATTAACAAAGCCTTGTCTGCTGCCCATACGTGTCTGTATGGTCTGGCGCATGCCGCAATAGTGGCGCTGGGCTGCTCTCCGGGGTTAGGTTTCGTGCATGTAGGTCATGAGCGGTCGTTCGTCTACGATATAGCCGATCTTTATAAGGCTGACTTGTCGATTCCGGTTGCATTCGAAACGGCGGCGACTCATCCAGAAGATATTGGATCGGCAATACGGCATAGCATTCGCGATGCGGTGTACGATCTTAGTTTGCTGAGACGAATGGTGAAAGACATTCGCGTGTTACTGGGGGGAATCTTCCTCCGATGGTGTTCGGGGCGCTGAGGATCATGTCGGCCTGTGGGATGAACGGTTGGGAGAAGTGTCTGCAGGGAAATCCTATGCCGATGATGAGTGGGGATATGAGGAATGGTAGTTATTGTTTTAACGGCATGCCCGGTGGGTTTGCGCGGTGACCTTACTCGGTGGCTATTGGAAATATCGCCAGGTGTGTTTGTGGGACATTTGGATGCACGTGTTCGTGAAAAACTGTGGGAGCGAATCGTTGAACTTTCAAAAAACGGTCGTGCCATTATGGTTTATTCGGCTCGAAATGAGCAACATCTTGCTTTTAAAGTGCATGGAGCTGAATGGTCTCCGACAGACTGTGAAGGCTTAGAGCTTGTAAAACGTCCTTCTGGCCCAAAGGAAGTGTCGTTTGGTGGTGCTCTTCACCGTGGATGGAGTAATGCCAGTAAGTATCGGCAGGCGAAGAAGTATTCAAACTAAATGAAAAACGAATGACATGAATTCAAAAACCGCGAAATTATGCTAGTCTCTTAGAGTGTTCCCCGCATACGCGGGGATGATCCCGACACCTAGCGTACTATCCATACGTTCGCCCTGTGTTCCCCGCATACGCGGGGATGATCCCCGAACACCACTATCCCGATTACCGCAACCGCCGTGTTCCCCGCATACGCGGGGATGATCCCGGGTCATCCCAGTCGGCGTGCTGAATATAGAGGTGTTCCCCGCATACGCGGGGATGATCCCGGGTAACGTTGCAAATTCTTCCGATAGATATGGTGTTCCCCGCATACGCGGGGATGATCCCTCCAATTTCTCGGACTCGGCACCAAACTGCCAGTGTTCCCCGCATACGCGGGGATGATCCCATTCCGTTTTTCATCTCGCTACCGTCCTCCGGGTGTTCCCCGCATACGCGGGGATGATCCCAGCGTAATTACGACATTCCAGCCCCAAGAATCGTGTTCCCCGCATACGCGGGGATGATCCTCGGTACAATCAAGCGTATTCGTTGTTGAGCGTGTGTTCCCCGCATACGCGGGGATGATCCCGACTGTCCTACCGGCTACGTTTGCATGGATGCGTGTTCCCCGCATACGCGGGGATGATCCCAGGACAGTACGGCCACTGCAACCAGTACGAGTGTGTTCCCCGCATACGCGGGGATGATCCCCGACTGTGGCCGCAAATGGCCGATTCTGGATAGTGTTCCCCGCATACGCGGGGATGATCCCTACAATAATCCAACCTCGTTCCAGCCGGTAGCGTGTTCCCCGCATACGCGGGGATGATCCCTTTGCAGTTGATTGAATGCCTGCGCCACAATCGTGTTCCCCGCATACGCGGGGATGATCCCCTGTGGATGTCGGCGTTGGAGTCGCCGAGAATGTGTTCCCCGCATACGCGGGGATGATCCCATGTACAGCATCCACGGGTATCGTTCCGGCAAGTGTTCCTCGCATACGCGGGGATGATCCCTCATAGTTGAATACACCAATATCGCCATCCAGCTCGCCGATGATTACTACCATCGTGTGCGCCAGTTATGGGCCAATCATGCCGGAGTGAGCCTTCCGGCACTCGAACGATACGGGTTCACTGACGTCGACCGGGTACTATGGGCCATGAGGGGCGGCTTGGCCAACACCGACTGGAACGGTCTGAAATACCGGGACGTGAAAACCGGAAACAGCAAGGCCGTCATCACCATGAGTGACTTATGGCCAAACCTGGCCAATCCGGACGACGCCCAACAATTCATAGTCGATATGATGCGCAATGCGCTACGCCTGCAGACACAACGTAACATTCGGCTGGATCCGAGCAATCCACGATGAGCCCGAGTGCCGCAGGGCAGGACGTGCGCTTTTTGCGCGATGCTCGCCTCGCGAGGATTCGCATACACCAGCCAGGAGGTCGCAGGCGGCGAGGGCAACGCATTCCACCACGATTGCGATTGCCGCATCATCCCGACATGGGGCGAGCAGACACTGCCGAACTACGACTGGCGCAAATACGAGCGATGGTATGAGGAGACAAAGGAGCTGCTGGAGGCAGGGGCACTTCCTATCGCGACTCCCTCAGGGAGATGCGCCGTTTACATCTCGGTGAATTCAGGGATGGCGTGGTTCCGCAGCCCGATGTCTCATGGGATTATGAGCGCATCCGCCCATCAGAAGACGAGTTGAGACGATTGAGCGATTATGAAGCTGCTATGCCTGGAGACAAATATTAGGGTGTATCGAGAGTTCCGGGTTGGTTTCAATGACAATCCGAGGGGTGAAAGCGAGTTTATGGGTACGCGTGCGGGGTCTCAGATGCGCAGGACTCCTCACGCAGCGCATATCACAATCCTAACCAGGCACGTAGGTCATGAATTTCCTGATTGCAGATGCCGTGAGCCATTCCTGGATATTCGAAGTAGGTGAGATTGCCGGTTTGCGCGAGTTTGTTGCGCGCACACTGTTGGTCGGATAGTGGAATTGTGCGGTCTTCGCTGCCATAACAGAGTGCGAATTGCGTGCGTCCGGTCGCGGGCAAGAGATCAGCGGCTTCGCCTTTGAATGACGGACTCATCAAAATCGCCATATCGAACACATCGGGATGTTCCGCAACCATGCGATACGATAGGTATCCGCCTTGCGAAAACCCAATTAATACTTTACGGAACCGCACATATGCGGACGAATCCAGCAATCGTACGACGGCATCGCCCACGGCACTGCACTCACGTCGACGCTCTCCTACGGAACATCCATCTGGATACCAGTAGTAGCTTCCGATGTAAGGACGTTCATACGTGCCTCGGAACGACAGATAATTTGGATGCTGGGCAGAAGCAATGGAGTTGTCCGTTGAAGATACGTCTTGCTTCGGAACATCATAAATCGCATCAATGATGCGGATCATCTCATTTTCATCATTGCTGAATCCATGAAATCCCAAGAACAGCAGATTATCGCCGTCCGTTTCGCAGGCTGTCACATCAATGCTGGTACTCACGTTCAAACGCATATCAACCTTCCATCGAATGTCGATAGTATGCGGATTTCCAACGGCACCATAACGGTGGATAGCGAATTGGAAAAGGGTGCGATACTCACCGTCATGCTGCCGTTGGTTGAAGGAAACACTGAATATGTGGCGAAGTTTACAGCAATCCGTCCGCATGCAACGCCCCATACATGCGGTCCAAGCAATCCACAAGCAGCGGATAAGGCATCGCCACATTCACGCGCACGCAGCCGGCGCCGGCCTCGCCGCATAAACGCCCGTCGGTCAACGCCACTTGCGCTTTCTCAAGGAAGTATGTGGCTGGATCGTCGATGCCGAGCGGACCGAAATCAAGCCATGTAATATAGGTGCCCTGCGGCTTGATGTAGCCGACGCCAGCGAACCGTTCACGCATTTGTTCGTCGAAAAGGTCAAGATTCCTGCGTACGTAGGCGAGCGCGTCTTGGAACCACGGGTCACCCTCGTTGTATGCGGCGGTGGTGGCAATCGCGCCGATGGTGGCGGTCTGATGCTCGCTCCACTCCGCCTTGACTGCCCACATGTCACGATCCTTAGGATTGGTGAGCAGCACCTGCGCACACTTCGTGCCTGGAATATTGAACGACTTCGACGCGCTGGTGGCGGTCATCGACTGCAATGCTGCCTGTTCGCTGATGGTGGGGAATGGAATATGCTTGCCTTCGAACACAAACGGAGCATGGATCTCATCATTGAAAATGCGCACATCGTACTGCGCTGCCAAATCGCTTAGGCGCAGCTCTTCCTCCAGAGTAAGCACTTTGCCGATCGGATTATGAGGATTGCAAAGCACGAACGCATGACATCCGGCCGCAAACGCGCGTTCAATGGCGTCGAAATCGAACAGCCACTGCGCCTCACCGGTTTCAGTGTCGCTGCTTTGCAGCATTTCGATTTCGATCACATTGACGTCATAGAGTTTCGGCACGCTTAGGAACGGCATGTAGGCAGGTGTCGGCACGATCACGCTGTTGCCTGCGCCGACCAGTTCGCGCAGGAAGATCTCGTATGCCTCAAGCACGTCGGGAACCACGCGAATGATACTGGGGTCCACATTCCAGCCGTAATGTGTGCGCTGCCAGCCTGCGCATGCCTCTGCCACGCGCTGCTTCCAAGGGTCGGGAATGTAGCCAAGTTTGCAATGGTCACAAGCGTTGTCGATGGCTTCCTGAATGCAGGGTGCTAGGCCGTAGTCCATTTCGGCGATGAACGCGCCGATGCAGCCGGGGAAGCGTGTCCACTTGTCGGAGCCGACTTCGGCAAGGTCGGCTGCGGTGGTGTGGTCGATGGCGTCGGCGTTAAAGCCGGAATCGGTACGATGCTTGATATCCATGATTTCTTCCATGGTTCCAGCATGACGTACGCGTTGGGTGAAAGAACAGTGTGTTCTTGTGCTGAAAGCAGAGATGGTTATGAAGTTTTCTTATATCAGATGCTTTTGCTATTCAATTATTAATCTGATTATGTCGATGCTGAAAAAATAAGAAACATTCGTTTGCGTCAGCATCCTGCTATCGGGGAATCGGTGAATCAGATGCTTTCCAAATACTGGTGCGACGCTTTTTCGATTTCGTCCTTGACGCGGGCGACCGCTGGGCGATCATCCGCTTTTCTCGTGACGAAACAGACTGTGCGGAACGCGTTGTCGTCGGCAATCGGAAGCGCGGCCAAGTCGGGCTGCGTTCCGGCGGTTGTGGCCAAACGGGACACGATCGAGACGCCCATGCCGACTTCCACGAGATTCTGCGTGGCCCAATAATCGTCGGTCGAATGCGTAATCTCCGGCGTGAAACCGGCGGTACGTGCTAACGACACCAGATTCGCCCGACAGGTCTCGCAGCCGGCGATCCACTGTTCGCTGCGTGCCGAAACCAGCTGGACCGGCAGATGCGAGCTTTCATACTGGCGTGCGATCGTGTTGTTTGCGCTGATCAGCAGCATCAGCGGGTCGATGCCGAAGGGGGAGACTTCCAAATCGTCCGGACCAACTAAGGCAGGCAGTGAATTGTATTGGAAAATGATCGCGCAATCGGCAAGCCCCTGTTCCAACGCGTCCATGGCCTCAGGCGGCTCCATCTGCATGAGGCTCACGCGAATGTCGGACGTTTTGCTGATATGCACGAGTACGCGCGCCACGAACGACGAGCATACCGATGGGGGAGCGACTAGGCGAATATGCGTCGATCCGTTGCGCTGGTATTCCTCCACATCTTTGACGGCTTGCGTAACACGATTGTCGATGAGCTGCCCGTGGCGTGCCAGAATACGGCCGATCGGCGTTAATTCCACCCCATGCGACGTGCGCTGCACGAGTTTTGCGTCAAGTTCGCGTTCGACCTTGCGGATCTGTTGGCTGATGGCCGGTTGCGACCAGCCGGTTTCGCGCGCGACCGCGGAGAACGAACCCAAACGCTCCACATTCCACAAGGTCACGAGAATCTGCGGGTTCAGTGTTTTCGTGCTGAATCCCGTGGCATTCGCGGTGATGCTGATGTCGGTGTTCGTGTTGGCGTTTTCGCGCGTGTTGCTATCGGCTGGAGTGTTCATATGAGGGTAGTGCTCAACTTTTTAGGAATGCGGGAATGGCCTCGGCTGCCGCATAGCCCGCGCGGTACATGCGTTCCAAACCTTCGAACGACTTGCTCAACGTGTTCAGGCCGTACAGGCTTTCCGGTGCGAGGATGAGCGCGCGGCCGTCCTGCTCGTATTCCTTGGCCAGCGCCACTTCGTCGTTGTACTTCTGATAACGGTTGAGCAGTTTTTCCGCGGCTTCGGGGTGGCTGCGCTTCAAAATCCTGGCCGGGCCGATGTCCCTCTTCTGTTCGCGTACGGTGTCTTTCGGGCGGGTGAGTATCACCACGATACGGTCGTAGCCGTCATCGATGGCCTTCTGCACCGGAATCGGATCGGCGATGCCGCCGTCGTAATAGGGGACGCCATCGATCTCATACGGTTCGCAAGCCACCGGCACCGCTGATGACGCCTTCAGGATGTCGAAATTGTCGTAGCCCACGTCGGACTTGCTGAAATACTTCGTGGAGCCGTCTTCGGCGTTGCACGCAACCACGGTGAAATCGGTCGGGTTGGCTTCGAAAGCCGCGTAGTCAACCGGATTTTCACCATCATGATTGCTGAGCGTGCTATACACGTAGTCGAGGTTGGCGAAATTATGGTTCTTGACGTAGCTGTCGAAGCTCGCGTATTCCTTGCGGAACGCGTACTGCGTGTAGAACGTGTGGTTGCGCCCGTGCTGCTTCGCGATGAACGAGACCATGTTGGCGCTGCCGGCGGAAACGCCGTAGCAATGGTCGACGCTGATGCCGTCCTCAAGCATGCGGTCCATCACGCCCGCACCGTAGATCGCACGGAAACCGCCGCCGACGTCGATCATTGCCGTTCTATGAGTCATATGCGCCCCGTCCTTTCGTCGTCCGTCCTTTCGGATTTCAATTGACTTTACGCGGTCTAATTGACGTATTTTTGCGTATTCGGTCATTTCTTAGCGAAGGACGACGTAAAATATCTGCGAATAATCAATAAAAATGGAGTGGAGAAGATATCAATGAACGAAGCTGCACTGCCTCAGTCGACGGTCCATATCGCCCAAGCTGATCCGGACGGGATTCTGCTGGTGATTCACGCGGGTGCCGGCAATCGTGGCAAAAAGGATACGCCAGAACGTCGTGCCCAGGTGGAGCAGGATTTGAACAGGGCTCTTGAAGCTGGCTATGCGTTGCTGGAGCAGGGGGCTCCGGCGGAGGATGCCGTGTGCGCGGCTATCCGTGTCATGGAGGATGCTCCGGAGTTCAACGCTGGCCGTGGTGCTGCGCTGACAAGCGAAGGCATCGTATCCATGGATTCCTGCCTGATGACCGGTATCGATGGCGAGGTTGGTTCCGCATGTGGTCTGACCACGTCTAAGAATCCGATCAACGTAGCGCGTGCCATCAAGGAAAAGACTAAGCATGTCATGTTTGCCAAGCCTGGTAATGATTTGCTTAAGGAGTGGGGAATCGAACTGTGCGACAGTGATTATTTCATCACTCCGGCACGTCAGGAATCCTTGCGCGAGGCGCAATCCAACGGCGACGAGTGGGAGAAGCATGGCACCATCGGCGCTGTCGCCCGTGACTCGTCCGGCAACATCGCTGCCGGCACCTCCACCGGTGGCATCACCAACCAGATGCCGGGACGTGTCGGCGATTCGCCTCTGCCGGGCTGTGGTACCTATGCCAACAACGATTCCGTCGCGATCTCCTGCACCGGCATCGGTGAGGCGTTCGTCAAGGAAGTCGCTGCGCATCAGGTTTCCGATCGTGTTCTGTACGCCAAGGAGGAGCCAATCGAGGCCGCGAAGGCGGCGCTGGATGGTGTCGCCCGTCATCATGGCGATGGCGGTATGATCGTCGTTCCGGCTCATGGTGAAGGCGCAATGGTGTTCAATAGCGAGATGATGAACTGCGGTTGGAAGTCTCCGAAGGGCAGCTACGTGCAGAGTTGATGCTGTAGTGGCAAACCGGCAAAACAGGCCACAAAAGTAAGTGGGGTTCGAATCCATGAAGGATTCGAACCCCACTTACTTTAGCTCCCTATATGGCCGGCGAATCGTTCGTCCACCGGCCGGAAACATCACTTAGTGATGGTGTTGTAGGTAGGCAGATTGGTGTAATCGAACGATACGTTCTTCACGTTCGTCGCGGACGCGGCGGCGACGTTGTCGTTCCACAGCGGAATCACCGGAAGATCCTTGGCCAGCACTTCCTGCGCCTTGGTGAAGTCCTCGGTTCGCTTCTTTACGTCGGTCTGGGCAAGTGCAGCGTTCAGGAGCTCGTCGAATTCCGCGCTCTTGTAATCACCATCGTTCGAACCATGACCGTCAGCGGAGCTGGAGGCATATAGCGGATTGAGATAATCTTCAGCGGACGGGTAATCCAGCATCCAGCCAGCACGGAACGCGGTTTTGATGGTGCGGTTGGTCACCTGGTTACGCACGTCGCTGAACGTGGCGTACGGCTCGCCAGCGGCGTCGATGTCGAGCGTGTTCTTGATCTGGTTGCACACGGCATCGACCCATTCCTTATGGCCGCCATCGGCATTATAGGCGATTCGGAAGTTGCCGGACCATGGCTTGATGGCATTGGCTTTCTTCCAGAGTTCCTTGGCCTTGGAAGCGTTGTATTTCAGGTTGCCGCCGTTCTGCTCCAGTTCCTTCACATATTCGGGGACGAGCGGTGAAGTGAAATCGGTGGCCGGGGTCTTCGTGTTGTTGTAAACCTTCTTGACGACCTGGTCGCGGTTGATGGCCATGGAAATGGCCTGACGACGCAACTGGCCTTCTTCGTCGTTGCCGAAATGCTCAAGACGTTCCGGAATGACGAAGGACTGGAATGAGGATCCTGCCTGGCTGTAGGCGATCACGCCGGAATCCTGACGGAAGGTCTTCACCGCGGACTGTGGAATCTGATCCATCACGTCGAGGTTGCCGGACAGCACGTCGGAGTAAGCGGAATCCTCATTCGTATAGACGCGGTATTCGATGCCTTTGTTGGATACCTTGCGGCTGCCCTTATAATCCTTGTTTGGTACGATGATGATGTTCTTGTCGTGGGACCAGGACTTGAACTTGTACGGACCATTGCCAATCGGAGCCTGACCGAACTTCTTGATGTCCTTAAATGCCACGCTTGGCAGCGGGAACATGGATTGGTGCGCGAGCTTGGTCGGGAATACGGAATCAGGCTTGTTCAGCTCGACGACCAGCGTGTAGTCGTCCGGGGTGGAAAGACCGGAAAGTGTGGCCTTCGGATCGACGTTCGGAT
>OGRJ01001574.1_pt1 | contig 18734 bp, 18 predicted proteins | sample 1553411 | NCBI WGS metagenome assembly OGRJ01 (sample SAMEA2580084, study PRJEB22360) | human gut metagenome | biome: human gut; feature: human-associated habitat; material: faeces | place: Denmark | collected 2008/2010
CGGAGGATGCACGTTTTATCTTGAATGGCATCTCGCCCATCGCCAAAGGCGATTTAAAATGGCGAGATGCGTTGCTGGTCACACATCGTGTGAACAGTAACGGTTGACATGCGTTTCCAGGGAGATTATAATGTAGTGCATAGCAGAAAAGAGGAATGACATGATAAAAGGTGTAATATTTGACGTAGATGGTGTCCTTCTCAATTCCATGCCTGTCTGGGAGAATCTTGGAGAATTGTATCTGGATCATTTGGGAATTGAGGCCGAGAAGAACCTGGGGGAGACATTATTTGAGATGAGCCTGGAGGAGGCGGCAGATTATCTGATCTCACATTATAACCTGGAGAAGACAGTGGAAGAGGTTGTACAGGGACTGAATAAAGAAGTGGAAGACTATTATGCAAAACGAGTTCCATTGAAAGAAGGGGTTCGTCAGTATCTGGAGGAATTCAGAGAGCGGAAGATTCCTATGGTGATCGCAACAACCGGTGACCGGAAGAATGCAGAAGCAGCTCTGAGCAGATTGAAGGTATTACCTTATTTTCAAGGAGTTTTTACAGCATCTGAGATCGGAAGCGGTAAGGATCAGCCGGATATTTATTTTGCAGCACTTTTGCAGCTGGATACGGAGCCGGAACAGACCTGGGTGTTTGAAGATACTTACCAGGCTTTGAGAACGGCAAAGCATGCGGGATTTAAGACAGTAGCAGTTTATGATAAGGCAAATGACAAGAATCTGGCGCAGATCTGGAATACGGCAGATATCTATTTGCCGGAATTTGATGATTTTAATGTTTTTTGGAACAGGGTGTCTGAGGAAGAGAAAGAACAGTTGCTGATTGTAGAATAAGAGGAGAATGAAAAAAGCAGATTCGAATTCAAAGGAGAGATGCTCCGGTAGAATTCGAATCTGCTTTTTATCATATAATTGGCTGGTCTGTCTTGTGTTTAGAGAAGGTGAATGCCGGCATCAGCAGCAGCTTCAACTACATTTTCAGGCCAGAGGGAAGACTGTACTTCACCGATATGAGCCTTTCTTAAGTAATACATACAGATACGGGACTGTCCAATACCGCCGCCGACTGTATATGGAAGCTCGCCGTTCAGCAGTGCCTTCTGGAATGGAAGTTCTGCACGATCTTCACATCCGGCTTCTTTTAGCTGTGCCTTTAATGAGTCTTCGTCAACACGGATTCCCATAGAAGAGAGTTCAAGACCGATGTCAAGAACCGGATAGTAAACGATAATGTCACCGTTCAGCTCCCAGTCATCATAGTCCGGAGCACGACCGTCATGTCTTTCGCCGGAAGCAAGTACGCCACCAATCTTGGAGATAAACACTGCGCCTTTTTCCTTCGCAATCGCTTTTTCACGTTCTTTGGTAGTAAGATCCGGATAAAGGTCTTCCAGCTCCTGTGTAGTGATGAAAAAGATATCATCAGGAAGAAGAGGATCGATATAGTTGTAACGTCTGGAAATGTATTCTTCTGTATCTTTCAGAGCCCGGTAGACTTTGCGGACAGTGTACTGAAGTGTCTCTGTGTTACGTTCTTCCTTAGAAATTACTTTTTCCCAGTCCCACTGGTCAACATACAGAGAATGGATGTTGTCTGTATCTTCATCACGACGTATCGCACTCATATCTGTGTAAAGCCCTTCGCCGGAATGGAAATTATAATTCTTCAATGCATATCTCTTCCATTTTGCAAGAGAATGAACGATCTCTGCAACAGAACCATCCTGTTCTTTGATGTCAAAGGAAACCGGACGTTCAACACCGTTTAAGTTATCATTCAGACCGGATTCCGGACGGACAAACAGTGGTGCTGACACTCGTGTCAGGTGGAGATTCTTTGCAAGAGCACGCTCGAAGTGGTCTTTCACTTCTTTGATGGCTACTTCTGTCTCACGAATTGTAAGAGGGGAATGATAGCCAGCAGGTATTCTTAACTGTTCCATAATAAACTCCTTTATGTTAGCATTTTATTGCTGTTCACAGTATTATGCGGTCAGCAATAGCATTTCTCTTCTATTTTAAGTGGAGAAGAATAAGAAGTCAATGGAAAGGTGAAATGAACACTTGTAATCAGTAAAAAAAATTGCTAAAATGAGCAGTAGTGAGTAATAAATAGTAAGGGACGAAGGTGTAAATAATGAATGTAAATGATATGATTGATACAATTCTGAATTTTGACCTGGATGTTGTTCTGGCTGGACTTAATGAAAGCAGTCATCATTTGAGTCAGATGGAATTTATTTCTCTGATCGTTATAATGGCCGGAGCGGTACTGTTATGTCTGACGGGGCTGAAACTGGTACGTTTCTGGTCTGTGATCGCAGGATTGTCAGCAGGATGCGCAGCCGGAATTGCGGTCGGAGCGATTGCAGATCTGGATCAGACAATCGCATTGGCGGCAGGAGCAGGTGTGGGACTTGTATTGGCGGTGCTTGGTGCATGGAAGAAGCAGATTGGTGGATTTGTGACAGTAGCGGTACTCGTCTTTGTTGTCAGTGTACATTTGATGAAACCACAGGATTTTATTATCTATGGAATCTGTGCGGGTATTGGTCTTGTGTGTGCATTGCTTTCTATTAAGTTTCATAACTTTATGCTGATTGCTTCTTCTTCTGTGTTTGGAGCAATGGCAGCGGGCAGCAGTATCTTTTATCTGCAGCCATATAAAAACGGAATGATCCATGTGGCACTTTGTGCTGCAATTGGTGCACTTAGTATCTGGATCCAGCTTCTTTTGGAATCCGGAAAACGTAAGAAAAAGAATTTACTTAAAGCCGCAGAGATCCGTGAAGAACATTCTACAGAAAATGAAGTCGAGAAGGCAAGGGCACTGGTCGAGAATCTGGATGATTTTGATGAGCTGGATGAGATTATAGAGAGTCTTCCGGAAAATGTCCTGAAAGAAGACAAGGGCACAACAGTTGTCAGCATGGATGAATTTGATGATCTTGAAGATGATCTGGAAGAGGATGAAGTGGAGAAGTTTAAAGAAGAGAAGTTTGATGTAGACGAGGAAGACTGGGAGGAAGACGTCGAAATTGAAGTAACTGCTGATGAGGCAGATGCGACAGAGGATTATGATTTTGATGAAGATCCGGATGACTTAGATGACTTGAATGATCTGGATGATTTAGATTATCTTGATGACGATGATGATATCGAGTTTCTGGATGAAGATGAGTAGATAAAAAAGCTATCGATTACAATAACTTAACACATATCTGTGTTGTTATCGTAGTCGATAGCTTTTGTATTATCTTACTGCTGTAAATACTCCGCGGAGATCATGGATTACATGTCTTGGACATTTTACAGAGCACATTCCACAGCTTAAGCAGATGTCTTCCTGGATTACTGCGCAATTATCTTCTACATGAATTGCACCTGCAGTACATGTTTTTTCACAAATACCGCATCCAATACAACTGACTTCACACTGTTTACGTGCAACAGCTCCTTTTTCTTTGTTAGAGCATTTTACTACAATGTAGTTTGCACATTCGTGAATCTTGATCAGGTTCTGTGGACAGACTTTTGCACACTGTCCACAGGCAATACATTTTTCTTCGTCTACTTCGGCAACGCCATATTCATTCATGGAAATCGCGCCGAATTTACATTTTTCTATACAGGCTCCACATCCGATGCAGCCATCTTTGCATCCGCCGTCTTCAGAGCCGGCTGCGCGGCAGCCACCGTTACAGGAAACCAGAGCTGCCCGGTAAGGAAATCTCTTTTTAATTGCCATGATTATTTCTTCCTTTCGTATGGTGTGTTAGAAAGAGGAAGGCTGTAGCGTCTTTCTCCGTCAAATCTGCAATATGCATCCGCGATTGCAGGAGCAGTAGGGATGGATGTGATCTCTCCGATACCGATTGCTCCACAGGCAACATCCAGACCAGGTTTATCAATAACGATTGCTTCAATCTCAGGAACTTCGTGAGAACGGAAAAGTCCTAAGGAACCATACTTGTCAATTGGTTTACAATTTTCATCGATTGGATACTGCTCTCTGAGTGCGAATCCCATAGACATTACAACACCGCCTTCAATCTGACCTTCGCAGGAAAGTGGGTTGACAGCTTTACCAACATCGTGTGCGGCAATCATTTTCTCAATCTTACCTGTCTTAGGATCAAGGATGCAGACCTGAGTTGCATATCCATAAGCAACGTGAGATATCGGATTAGGCACATCTGCACCAAGTGGATGAGTCTTAGCGAGATACTCTCCGTAGAAAGTTTCTCCAATCATATCTTTCATGGACTTACCGCTGTTTTTCGCTTCCATGAATTTTTCACATGCTCTGCGGCATGCTTCACCAGTTACAAGTGTCTGACGAGAACCGGAAGTTGTACCGGAATCAGGTGAAATCCATGTGTTGCTTCGCTCATAGACGATATCATCATGGGAAAGATCTGTATTTGTAACGATCATCTGCACAAGTACAGTACCAAGTCCCTGACCGATACAGGAAGCACCAGTGAAGATGTGAAGTTTTTCATCTTCTTCAACAATTAATTTTACACGTCCTGTATCCGGGATACCAACACCAACGCCGGCATTCTTCATAGCACAACCAAGGCCAACAGCCTTACCGGCCGCAAGTGCAGCATCATACTCTTCTTTGACAGCTTCCAGTGTCTCTACAAGACCTGTAGAGTTATCTACAATCTGTCCGTTCGGAAGTACTTCGCCTGGGCGGATCGCATTGCGGTAATGAATCTCCCAAGGCGTAATGCCTACCTTGTCAGCCATCATGTTCAGAAGTGTCTCTGTTGCGAAACAAGTCTGTGTAACACCAAATCCGCGGAATGCTCCGGCAGGTGGGTTATTTGTATAGTAAGCAGTTCCTTCAATTTCAAAGTTTTCATAATGATAAGGTCCTGCTGCATGTGTACATGCACGTTCAAGAACCGGGCCGCCAAGAGAAGCGAATGCACCTGTGTCAGATTTAACAATCGCTTTTACACCCTGGATCACTCCATTCTCATCGCATCCCATTGTCATATCCATGTAGAATGGGTGACGTTTCGGATGAACAAGCAAGGATTCCGCTCTGGATAATTTCATCTTGATTGGTTTCTTTGTTACGTAAGTAAGCAATGCGCTTAAATGCTGAACAGTCATGTCCTCTTTACCACCGAAACCACCGCCGACTAATGCGTTCTGAACTTTTACTTTATCTGTTCCAAGCATAAGTGTAACTTCGTGCAATGTCTGGTGAGCGGACTGGTCTGTTGAATATACGAAAATGTCACCGTCTTCATCATAGAAAGAAACAGCACATTCCGGTTCAAGGAAAGCATGCTCAGTCCAAGGTGTCTCAAAGTGATGTGAGATCACGTACTTGGAATTCTTGATTGCTTCTTCCGCATTTCCGCGGCTGATGTGCTTATAAGCACATACGTTAGTCTCTTCTTCATCATAAACAAGAGGTGCATCCGGAGCAGCAGCTTCTTCCACTGTATGCACATGAGGAAGTACTTCATATTCAACTTTAATAAGTTTCTTTGCTTTTTCTACAGTTGCCATGTCAGTTGCAGCTACAAGGGCAATTGCATCTCCGAGATAATGTGTCAGTCCACCAACCGGAATCAGTGAATACTGATCATGTTTTAAGTGTCCGATCTTATTCTCCCCAGGAATGTCATCGGCTGTTACAACCGCTTCTACGCCAGGCAGAGCCTCGGCAGCAGAGGTATCAATAGAAAGTACGCGAGCTCGTGGATATTTACTACGAAGAGCAGCGCCATAGAGCATTCCTTCCGGATAATAGTCATCCGGATATTTACCTGTTCCAAGCACTTTTTCTTCAACATCTATACGAGAAACACGGGAACCAAGAGTCCAGCTAGGATCTCCGTCATCTGGTAAAACTCCTTCTTTCAGAATCTTAGCTGCCAGACGTACCGCGTCCATGATCTTAACATATCCTGTACAGCGGCAATAGTTGTTGCGCAGCGCATAGCGAATCTCATCATCGGTTGGTTCCGGATTTACATCCAAAAGTGCTTTTGTGCACATAACCATACCAGGAATACAGAATCCGCACTGTACAGCGCCTGCCTTCCCGTAAGCATAAGTGTAAACTTTCTGTTCCCAATCAGAAAGCCCCTCGACTGTGATGACATTCTTTCCGGCCAATGAATCTGTGTCAGGTACGCAGGATTTGCAAGTCTGTCCATCAATGATAACAGTACAGGCTCCACAAGCGCCTTCGCTGCAACCATCCTTTGCAGAGGTAATGTGCAGTTCATCACGCAGGAACCGTAACAGTTTCTGATTCTTTGAAGGTGAGACTTCCTGACCATTTACTATAAATGATGCCATGTCAGTTACTCCTTTCTTTGTAACAAAATCCCCAAAGAAAAATCTTTGAGGAGTATGTGTTTGTTGTGTATTTTTAATTATATAAAGATACCTATGGTTATATTTTATCACATATTCAACAAAAAGCAACAACTATTCTAAAAAAGTTTTTGACACCTAAAAATATTTTAGATATATGATATAAAAAATGCATATCAGGACAAAAAAAGGGAAGTACCGCAAAATGATACTCCCTTGTAATTATCTTATATAAATTGTTCTTAGAAACCAAAAAGATTTACAACGTGATTTTAATTATCGTGTTCTTCTTCAAATGGATCGTCGTAATCATCTTCATCATCGTAATCATCTCCACCGCGGGAAGCAATTGCGAGAATCAGTGAAATAACAGCAAGTACACCACTTACACCGGCTAAAATCAGAAGCTCGAATTCATCTCCATGTTTCAGGAAAGCAAAAACAGCACCACCGATATAGACAATCATCGGGATAAGGAATGCAAAAAGTGTATCACGGTTATTCATGATGAAGTATAACAGTGCAGTGACAAGCATGCAAAGAGCAACAATGACATAATTCATGCCAGGAGCAGAAGTTACGTCAGCTCCTGATGTGCTGAGTCCTGTTACGAAACCTTTATAAATACAGAAACCAAATGCAAGCAGGGAAATGATTCCAAGGATGATGCGTCCAGGTCTGAAACGTGGATATTCGTCTACATATTCATATTCATCATCATCTTCATCATCATAGTCATCCATTTTTCTGGATTTTACATCTTCTTTTGCTTTCGCAGTTTCGGCTTCCTCTTTCTTTTTCTTCTTGGCAGCTTTACTGTCAGGGTCAGTTGCAAGCATATCTTCGTATCCCTTGCGAACTGCTTTTTCACGCTTATCACGGATTTCTTCCGCTGGAATGTTCCCATATTTCTGCTCTTCGGAATTATCAGTGGCAGTGGCATCAGTGGCAGCTTTCTGTGCAGCGGCTTTGCGGGCTCTGGCTCTCTCCTTAAGAATACGTTCAGCTTCTTCTTCTGAAATCCCTTTGTCAGCAGCAAGGCGGGCAATCGCTTCTTTGCGGGCGCGGGCTTTTGCTTCTCTGCGGGCAGCTCGTTTCTCTTCAGCGGCACGGGCGGCGGCATCAGCTTTCGCTTTTTCTTCAGCAGCGCGGGCGGCAGCTTCAGCTTTCGCTTTTTCTTCAGCAGCACGGGCGGCAGCTTCAGCTTTTGCTTTCTCTTCTGCAGCTTTCTTGGCAGCGATCTTCTTTGCACGTTGTTTATCAAGGTTCCATTGCTTTTTACAGCTATGGCAGATTGCATATTCATTAAAGATTGGATCCCCGTTTTCGCTGGTGCCAATCTGCTTATTCTGCAAATCCAGGTCTTTTCCACATATTGGGCACTTCATATTAATCATGTACTCCTCTCTTTTGTATCAAAATATTTATAACAGACTTATTATAGCATCTTAAAAGAGGAAGAACAACGAAAAAAGTGTGTTTTACATAAAATGTTTTAGAAAAAAATCAAAATTGTGCAAGAATTTAGTTTAAATTCATAAGAAATGGTGGACTTTAAAAATTTAATGTGTTAAAATCAAAAAGTGGCCTGAGAAGGCAAAAGGTATTGTTATGGTTTATGGTATGCCGTAAGCCATCATATAATTAGCCGGTTGAGAAGGAGATTGTTTCGTATGAGTAAGAAGATCAGAACCGAGGCAGTAGATTATCTGTTTCAGGCAATCTTAAGCCTTGAGAATAAAGAAGAGTGTTATACATTTTTTGAAGACATCTGTACGATCAATGAGCTGCTTTCATTGTCACAGAGATTTGAAGTGGCAAGAATGCTCCGTGAACAGAAGACATATTTGGAGATCGCGGAGAAGACAGGAGCATCCACTGCGACAATCAGTCGTGTGAACCGTTCTCTTAATTATGGGAATGACGGATATGATATGGTTTTCAAACGCGTAGGGCTTGCTGAGGAAGGGAATGGAATGGAAGAATAACACTTAAGAATTAAGCTTACAATAAAATACCTTTTATCAATCAAAAGATACAGCTTGAGGAAGATCCTGATAAAGTCTTTCGCAGGCTGTATCTCGTTTTAAACAGAAATGTTTATTTCCCTTTCTTTTTCTCTTCGTTTTTTGAAGACTTGGAAGAGAGGTCATCAATGATCCGTTCAATGATCATTTTCTTGATATATACATCAAAACTCAAGCTGCATATAAATGCAAACTGCTGTAAGATCTCCTTATCTTCGCCATCAGCAAGATGAGTGAAAGTCTCAGCAGATTTCTCATAAGTAGCAGTTACATTCTCTTTGATGGAATCCAGCTGTTCTTTTTCAATCTTGCAGACTTCTTTGTAAATATCCGCTAATTCAAAAGAGCTTCCATCCGGAAAATATTTCTCTGTGAGCGGTGCAAGAACTGTCTCAATATCTTTGATCGAAAGGATATTTTTAAAATAATAAATGAAGACCAGAAGGAGCAGGTGCTCTCTGGAATACTTCTTCTTCACCGGGGGTGGAAGAAGATTGTTCTTCGTATAATTATTGATCATGGTCTTTGTCAGGATCTTATCATCAGGGTAACGTTTGGTCGAAGCCAGCTGCTCATCCATAAAAGTAGTTACTTGATCCATGTAAAGATTAATATTCGGAACATCGCCGGGATGCACATAACTTAAAGAAGAAAGTTCTTCTAAAATGCTGTTTAACAGATTACTTGTGTCTATATTCATGTTATCACCTCGATACATTTATTATATAGTATTTAAAACTAGATAGCAAGCAAAAGATAAGAAGGCCGGAAAATGTAGTTGACAAACAGGAACGTGTGTTTGATAATGGGAATACATTTACAGATATCTTTATAACTTTAAAGGAGTGGAAAGATGAGCATTTATGATAAATTAAATGAACCGCAGAGAGAGGCTGTTTACCACACGGACGGCCCTCTTCTGATTCTTGCCGGAGCCGGTTCAGGAAAAACAAGAGTTCTGACGCACAGGATCGCATATCTGATCGGAGAACGTGGCGTGAACCCATGGAATATCCTTGCAATCACATTTACGAACAAAGCGGCAGAAGAGATGCGCCAGCGTGTGGATAACCTTGTCGGTTTTGGAGCGGAAAGTGTATGGGTGAGTACATTTCACTCTGCGTGCGTGCGTATTTTGAGAAGGTTTATTGACAGATTAGGGTATGAGAATCATTTTACTATATATGATACAGATGATCAGAAGACATTAATTAAGGAAGTCTGTCGGAAAGTAGATGTGGATACGAAAGTGTTTAAAGAAAGAAGTCTGCTTTCAGCAATTTCATCTGCCAAGAATGAGATGATCCTTCCGGATGAATTTGAACTGAATGCCGGAGGAGACTTTGCAAAGATGAAGATTGCTAAGGTTTACCGCGAGTATGAGGCGCAGATGAGAGCGAATAATGCGCTGGATTTTGATGATCTGCTTGTAAAGACAGTACAGCTTTTGCAGACACAGCCGGATGTGCTTGAGAGTTATCAGGAAAGATTCCGCTATATTATGGTAGATGAATATCAGGATACAAATACAGTCCAGTTTCAGCTGGTAAGCCTTCTTGCAGGAAAATATAAGAATCTTTGTGTCGTTGGAGATGATGACCAGTCAATCTACAAGTTCCGTGGAGCGAATATCCGGAATATTCTTGACTTTGAGCATGAATATCCGGATGCAAAGGTGATCAAACTGGAGCAGAACTACAGATCTACAGGGAATATTCTGAATGCAGCGAACAGTGTGATCGCGAATAACCGCGGAAGAAAGGAGAAATCACTTTGGACGGAGAACGGAGAAGGTGAACTGATCCGTCTGCGTCAGTTTGATACTGCATTTGATGAGGCAGATTTCATAGGCGAAGATATCAAAAGTGCTGTCAGACAGGGAGGTTCCTATAATGACAGTGCAGTTCTTTATCGTACGAATGCACAATCCCGTCTGCTGGAAGAGAAATTTATTGCCATGAATATTCCTTATAAGATTGTCGGTGGCGTAAATTTCTATGCGAGAAGAGAGATTAAGGATCTTCTTGCTTATCTCAAGACAATCGACAATGGACGTGATGATGTTGCGGTTAGAAGAATCATTAATGTCCCAAAGAGAGGAATCGGTCTTACAACAATTAACCGGATTCAGGAGTCTGCAACAGAACGTGGAATTGGTTTTTATGAGGCATTACTGGCACCGGAGCTGATCGCAGGAGTGGGAAGAAGTGCAACAAAACTGGACTCTTTTGCGGCATTGATCGAGTATTTTAAGACGTTGGCAGAAGAGATGAACATCACAGATCTTTTACAGGAAGTGATTGAGAAGACAGGATATATAGAAAGTCTTGAAAATGAAGATAAAGAAGAGGCGAAAACAAGAAAAGAGAATATAGACGAGCTGATCAGTAAAGCGGCAACTTATGAGGAAAGTTGTCAGGATAAAGATGAAAAGGCAACATTGAGCGGATTCCTTGAAGAAGTTGCTTTGGTTGCGGATATTGACAGTCTGGATGAAGACCAGGAATATGTTGTTCTGATGACTTTACATAGCGCAAAGGGACTTGAATTTCCACGTGTTTATCTTGCAGGGATGGAAGATGGACTTTTCCCGGGATATATGAGTATTAATGCAGGAGACAGAGAAGAACTGGAAGAAGAGCGGAGACTTTGTTATGTTGGAATCACAAGGGCAGAGCAGGAACTGACTTTGACAAGTGCGCGCAGAAGAATGGTGCACGGTGAGACACAGTACAATCCGATGTCACGATTTGTGAAAGAGATTCCAAGGGAACTGCTTGATACAGGAAACAAGAAGTTTACCCAGGAGACGGAGATGCCAGCACAGCAGAATACATATGCACGTGCCAGAGAAGCATTTCGGGCACAGGCATTCGCAGGAGCACTTGGCGGAATGACACCTGCAAAGAATCAGGGGGCGGGTAAGCCGCTTACAGGAAGTCAGGCACTGGTATCCCTGCAGAAGGGAAGTCAGCTGGCAGCAGGTGGGAATGGTCCACTTGGTTATGAGGTCGGAGACCGAGTACGTCATGTGAAGTTTGGGGAAGGAACAGTAACGGATATCAAAGAAGGTGGACGAGATCACGAGGTTACGATTGAATTTGACAGTGTCGGAACACGCAAGATGTTTGCAAAATTTGCCAAGCTTGTAAAGGTATGAGAAAGTTATAAAAAAATGATAAATCAGTAGTAATATGAATCGTCAGGTGTTATAATAAACACAGATTATCTGTCACCACAAAAGGTGAAGAAAGGGCGTGTTAATATGAACAAGAGAATAGAAGACATCATTGCAGAAACAAGATTGAACGAGATTCTTCATAAGAATGAGGCTGAGAAGCAGAAGAACACAGTAATCTGGACACTGGCTATCATTGGAGCAGTAGCAGCAGTAGCTGCAATCGCTTATGCAGTATATCGTTTTGTATCACCGGATTATCTTGATGATTTTGAAGATGATTTTGATGACGATTTTGATGATTACTTCAGCGAGGATGATCAGGTATAATTCTTGAATGAATTGCAAAAGTGCAGACAGGGTGAGAGAAGAAACCATCCTGTCTGTTTTTCTGTTAAAATAGATTAGAATTGATAGGAGATTAGGATGAAAAAAGGTCAGATCTACGAGGGTATTATTGAACGTGTAGATTTCCCAAACAAGGGGATTGTATTTGTTCCGGAGGAAGAACAGTATGTTACTGTGAAAAATGGGATTCCGGGACAGAAGATCCGTTTTATGATAAATAAATTTAAAAGAGGAAATGCAGAAGGAAGACTTCTTGAAGTGTTGGAGAAATCTCCATTAGAGACAAGAGAGCCGGTCTGTAGTATCTTTCCGGCCTGTGGTGGCTGTATGTATCAGACGATGCCATACGAAGAACAGGTGAAGATGAAAGAAGGGCAGATCCGCAGGATTATGGATCCGGTAGTAAAGGGCGAGTATCTTTTTGAGGGTGTGAAGCACAGCCCGAAGGAATTTCATTACCGTAACAAGATGGAATTCTCTTTCGGAGACGAATTCAAAGACGGTCCGTTATCTCTCGGTCTTCATAAAAAAGGAAGTACTTATGATGTACTGACAGCAGGAGACTGTCAGCTTGTCCATGAAGATATGGATAAGATTCTCCTTTGTGTGCTGAATTATTTCAAAGAAAGAAATGTAAGTTATTACAAGAAAATGCAGCATGTCGGTTATCTCCGCCATCTTCTTTTAAGACGAGGCGATACAACAGGCGAGATTCTTGTGAATCTTGTAACGACAACGCAGGAAGAATATGACTTGACTCCATTAGTAGAAGAACTTCTGGCATTAGAATTAGAAGGAAAGATTGTTGGAATCCTTCATATATTGAATGATTCTCTGTCCGATGTCGTGAAGAGTGATGAGACAAGAATTCTTTATGGACAGGACTTCTTTTATGAGAAGCTTCTCGGACTGGAATTCAAGATTACACCATTTTCCTTCTTCCAGCCAAACTCAAAAGGTGCAGAAGTGCTGTACGAGACTGTAAGAGAATACATTGGAGATATTGATAATCAGGTTGTATTCGATCTGTTCAGCGGAACAGGAACAATCGGTCAGGTGCTTGCTCCGGTTGCGAAGAAAGTGATCGGTGTCGAGATTATTGAAGAAGCAGTCGAGGCAGCAAAAGAAAATGCTGTCCGAAACGGACTTTCCAACTGCAGATTTATTGCCGGAGATGTGTTTAAGGTACTTGATGAGATTGAAGAGAAGCCGGATGTGATCGTACTGGATCCGCCGAGAGACGGAATTCATCCGAAGGCACTCCCGAAGATCTTGAATTATGGGGTGGATAAGATTGTATATATTTCCTGTAAGATGACAAGCCTGGCAAGAGATTTGGAGATGATGCAGCTGGCGGGATATCGCGTGGAGAAGATGACGGCGGTGGATCAATTCTGCGAGACGGTGCATGTAGAGACGGTTTGTTTGCTGAGTAGGGCGAAATAACTATTTGGCAAAAGGGTAGAAATACGTTACAATATAAGGGAACTTTGCGACTTAAGAGGGGTAAGCAAAAGCCTTGGTTTTATGTGGAAAAGCGGAGTTTTCACTTCGCTTTTTTTGATGGCATAGTTACAAATATAGATGAAAACAGTGAGGGTAAAAACAGCATTGTATATGGGAACAGAAATGTATGTTTGAGTTTGTTTGTTAAATATATACGGAAGGAGAATAATCGTGGCAACAAAATGGAAATTGGAAGATGATGTGAACGATTATGTGAAAAGTACACTTGAGGCATTAGGATTAAAAAAATTAGTGGATTATAATGTGGAATCAGGAATGTCTGATTATATGAAAGAAGCTTTGAAGGGGTCTGCTAAGACAAAAAATAAAAGTAATTTTGGGAAGCCAGATTTTCATGTCGAAAAATATAAAATACCAGTTGTAATAGAAGATAAGTTGGGTGGAAATAAATTGATTTCTAGGACAAAAGCTGGTTTGAAAATGGATGAGAAATCAATAAAAAACTATGCTGTGAATGGTGCCGTTTATTATGCACAAAATATGATTGCATCTGATAAATATTCAGAAGTAATTGCAATAGGAATAGCAGGAGATAATAAAGAAAACGTTGAAATTGATGTGTATTATGTTTTTGCATCTTCAGCTACACCAAAACATATGAACGAGTACAAAAAATTGGATTTTTTGGAGAGTAGGGATAGTTTTGAGAGTTTTTATGAAGATGCGGTTTTAAGTGAAGAAGACAAACATCGGATTTTGATTGCATCACAGGTGCAATTACAAAAGCATGCAAATTGTTTGAATTCATTGATGAATAATCATAATATTCCTGTGGATCAGAGAGTCGTATATGTTTCGGGAATGTTATTAGCGATGCAAGATATCATTGATTATGATGGAAATAGAATAGATGTAGGGCTTGTTCCAGATGATTTGAAAGGAATTCAGACAGCTACTAAAAGAGATGGGGTAAAAATAGTAAATCAAATTAAGGAATATTTGGAACAAAAAGAAATACCGCAGCAAAAGAGAGAATTAATGTTAGGTTCTTTTAGAGAATCTATATCGTTGGATAGTGACAGAGATATAGTTATTGAATTGGATAAGCAGGTATCGACTTTGCTGAGCGAAAAAGCTTCTGTTACAAAACAAATCTTTGTTTATATATATGAAAATGTATATTTGGCAATTGATGGAACAGCAGGTCATCTTGATATAATGGGGGAAATGTATAGTGTATTTTTAAAATATGCTCTTGGAGATGGCAAAGAGATTGGAATTGTACTTACACCACCTTATGTTACAAAAATGATGGCAGAAATACTTGGTGTGGACAGGAATTCTAAGGTAATGGATTTGGCTACAGGTAGTGCTGGATTTTTGATTGCTTCAATGGAAATTATGATTCAAGATGCGGAACATGTGTATGGAAAAAAGACGTCCCGAGCAGAAGAAAAGATTAAAAAAATAAAAAAAGAACAATTATTAGGGATTGAGTTGAATGCGAAAATGTTTACGTTGGCTTCAACTAATATGATATTACGAGGAGATGGTTCTAGCAATATTCAAAAAGGGAATTCTTTTGATAGACCGAAAGCTTTATATGACAGTTTTAGCGCGAATAAGTTATTGCTCAATCCGCCGTTTACTTTTGAAGAAAATGGGATGCCATTTATGTTACATGGATTGAAAAATATGGAAAAGGGTGGAAAGGCAGCAATAATTATTCAAGACTCAGCAGGAAGTGGAAAAGCAACGAAATCAAACTTGGAGATATTGAAAAATAACCGTTTACTGGCAAGTATTAAAATGCCAGTCGATACTTTTCAACCGTCTGCAGGAGTCCAAACATCAATATATGTATTTGAAGCAGGCACACCTCATGATTATGCAAATCATCTTGTAAAGTTTATTGATTTTAGAAATGATGGTTACAAGAGAACAAAAAGAGGACTTTTAGAAATAGATAATCCTACAGAACGTTATCAGGATATTATTAAAATTTATAATCTGGGATTAAATGCTGATAAAAATCCGGATTTTCATACGGAATTATGGGATTTGGATAAAATATTTGTTGAAGATTTAATAGATGAGTCTGGAAACGACTGGAATTTTGAAAAACATCAAGTGATTAATACAATTCCGTCAGAAGCCGATTTTATGAAATCTGTTAGTGATTATCTTTCGTGGGAAATCAATCAATTGATATGTGGAGGGAGAACATATGACTATTTTTAAGGAAAAGAAATTATCAGATGTTCTTAATTGGATTCCTAATATTAAAAGAATAAAGCCAATAGATATTAAAAGGTATACAGTAGAACAAGGCGAAAAGTATCCTTTTTATGGGCAACAGTTGATTAATAATGGGGTAGTAGATTATATTTCAGTTGATAAACGGTTCTTAAATAATAAAGAAAAGAATGTATACTTACTTATTGCGTCAAATAACCATTCTATTAGCATTGTCACAACACCATTTTATATAAAAGAAGACCATGCAGCAACTAGTACTTTGGGGCATCCTAGAATGACCGTGAAAAGTGCATTATATATAAAAGGGAGTATACAAAAAGTATTTGATACATCATTTGACTATAATGCTAAAGCATTACAAGGAATTTTGCAAAATACAAAGGTGACTTTACCGTGTTCTGATGAAGATTCAAATGAGTTGGATTGGAAATATATGGAGTTGTATGTTGACGAGTTGAAAAATAAGAACATTAAGCAGATTAAAAAGTTTTTGTCTGACAAGGGATATGAAGGTGTAGAGAATACAAACTTAAAGGAAGAAGATTATGCTATTTTAGAAAAAAACAAAAAGATTCAGTTTCAATCATTTGGTTTGGGTGATTTGTTTGATACTATAAAAAGGGGAAAAAGAATTAAGTCTTTAGATAGAATTGAGGGAGAATTACCTTTCTTCACGGCAGGGGTTGAAGGCATGGGTTTTTCTGATTATATAGGAAATGAGGAGGCAGAAGTATTCCCTCAAAATAGTTTGACAATTGATATGTTCGGCAATACTTATTATAGAGGATATAAGTATGGAGCAGATGACCATGTAACAATACTTTATCATTCAAATAATATATATAGTAAAAGAGTGTTACAGTATATGCAAACTCAAATAAATCATACATTACACAATAAATTTAGTTATTCGCGGAATTTTTATCCTTCAGACGCGTATGATGTTGAAATAAAATTGCCAATTATTAAAAAAGATGTGATTGACTTTGTGTTTATTGAAAATTATATGATTATTATAGAAAAGAAGATACTTAATACTTTGCTTAATAAAATATAGGAGGCTATCAAATCTCTACAGACTTTTCAACTAAAGACCGTCGTCCCCTCAAACACGAATTTTCGCAGAATTAACGAGGGGGGATACCCAGGTATGAGCGATATAGGCAAAATAAGTGGAAAACAGATGATTTTTTCCAATATAGTTTTGTTATTTTGTTCCGATTTTCGCTTAAAAAGGATACGAAAAGTGGTAGAAAAACGTCTTGTTTTTATTATATTATTTAACAGAAGAAAATCGGGTTTATGATATGTATCGGGTTACCGCCGTGGCGGTAGCCCATATTTTTTACGGCATTTTTATTGTTTTCACGGCTTCTGGTCGGATGAGCATTCCATCGAGTCGTTCATGTGCTGCGTATCCTGTTACGCCTTCGTGAACGTAAAGTTATGTCAGGACTTTTACGGAGAGAGGCTGTCTGATAAGAATCCAATAATAGGATAAATCTCCGAATGCAATCGGCATGGTACTGGCTCCGATGTTTGGCATATATGGTGTGCACACCATGGGTTTTCCGAAGATAGTATCATCGGTGCTTCTCCACAGATAATTGCCAGCAGAATCTTTGAGTGTGCGTAAGAGTAATGCTGTTTCATCATTCATCAGCCACATACCGTTTTTGCGATATTCCGGTTTTACAGAGAGATACAATGCGATTACTTCGTCTGCGTTAAAGGAAGCAGAGTCGGCAGCAGTCACACCTGTTTCTGCGGTAGTAAGAAGTCCTGTGGGTTCTTTGCTTCCAGTGTCGTTTAAAAAGATATTTTCTTCTGCCCTGCCAAATCGTCTTGAAAATTCATTATTCAGATAAGACTCTGCATCAAAATGAAAATCCGATAGGAAGGTGTTGGAAAGTTTAGAAAGTGTTGCCAGTTTATAGGAATGAAAGTTTAATCTGTTAAAAGTATCTCCGTCCTGTGGGAAAGCCTGTGATTCTTCCGTAATGGAAGCTTCTGCTGTGGAGATTACGGTCTGGATCACTCCGTCCGTATTAGGACCATTAATGACTGTACCATATCTGCGGAAAAGGTTCTCACGGGTGATGGCAGCAGTATAATCTTTTTCATGTCCGATAGGAATGAGATAACTTCCGGAGCTGGAATCCATACCTTCTTCCAGGGCTGTGTTCGCTGTGTTTTTTCTACGAATCAGGTTGTTGTACGCTTCATTATAATTTCTTGACGTTACCATAATAAAATCCTCCTTAAAAATGTGTTATAGTGCAAGTCTAGGGGCGCATTTTGTACAGATGAAAATGTGTCCGTCTTTTGTAATGAGTTTGTGCATACAGTTATGTGCACACAGGATTTCCATGTGTCTGGTGTTTCGGAGTTTGTCTCCGTCAACACGTTCCAATCGGAACAGACCGCTTTTTTCTTCGGTCAGGTAGAATTCAAAAGAACCGTTCTTCTGGATGGTTTCCAGAGAAAATTCCCCGAATGCATTCTGGTACATGCCTGTGGCTTCTGATAGATGGAGTGGAAATACAAAGTTACGCATCATTGATTATCTCCTTAAAATTGAATGTTATTGAGTTTCTTTTTGAAGTGTTTTTGATAGTATCCGGCTAATGCTGTATAGGTGCTAAAATAATGACCATTACCAAGGTATTCCAGACACCAGTGTCTGTCAGAAGGATTCCTGCATCGCATGATGATTACGGCAGATTGTTTTTTCTGAGGAAGGATGTCTATAATTTCGTATCGTTTTGGGTCAAGTCCTTCCCATAAATATTGTTTTTTGTCCATTGAGATTCGCCTCCTTTCAAAGGAATAATTTTTAGTGACAATAGTGACAGTTTTGGTGATAGGAATTTTTGTGTTGTCACTCTGTAAATCCAGTAACAGTAGGACTTCCAGTGATTTGGTGGCGGAAGTGACTGTAATTTTAAATTTATTTCCACAGTTTTATTCATCCGGCTATTGTGAAACCAGAGATATGGAAAGCGGTACAGTTAGAAGAACAACGCAGGCGGTAGTATATGAAACTGCATCATATCAAAGCGTATTCCTCTGATCTGGCGAATAATCC
>OGRJ01001594.1_pt1 | contig 18569 bp, 16 predicted proteins | sample 1553411 | NCBI WGS metagenome assembly OGRJ01 (sample SAMEA2580084, study PRJEB22360) | human gut metagenome | biome: human gut; feature: human-associated habitat; material: faeces | place: Denmark | collected 2008/2010
AACTAAATAAAGCTCAGGCAAGGAGGTGAAAAACTATGCCATAAAATGCTCAACCTGGATGTGGTTCTTAAAGTGAACAATTTTATCCACAGGGTTATATATATCAAGAGATGCAAAAAAACATCTTATAAACTACAACTAAATAAAGCTCAGGCAAGGAGGTGAAAAACTATGCCATAAAATGCTCAACCTGGATGTGGTTCTTAAAGTGAACAATTTTATCCACAGGGTTATATATATCAAGAGATGCAAAAAAACATCTTATAAACTACAACTAAATAAAGCTCAGGCAAGGAGGTGAAAAACTATGCCATAAAATGCTCAACCCAGATGCAAGTTCCTAAAGTGAACAATTTTATCTCAATGGTTATATTACATGAGATGTGAAAAACCATCTTATGAAATTACAACTAAATATATCCCGAGCAAAGGAGGTGATAACTATACCATAAAATATTAAATCTCAGATTTTCGTACTTGTAGAACTTTTGAAAGGAGATAGCAAAATGAACGCTAAAACGTATGCTTCTACTAACAGACCTACCTGTTGGAGTGAAATTGATTTCGCTTTTGCGGAAAAGTCAGTTAAAAAGCTGCAAAGACGAATTTACGTCGCTTATGTACAAGGCAACACCCGTAAATGGAAAACTTTGACCGAATTCATGTTTCACTCGTTCTATGCAAGAGCCTGTGCTGTCAAGCATGTATGTTCAAGAAAAGGCAAAAAAACAGCAGGTGTAGATAATGTCCTATGGCTGACGGATACTGATAAATTCAATGCAATTTTCAGCTTACGTTTACGAGGATATAAACCACGTCCATTGAAACGAGTTTATATCAAAAAGCCAAATGGAAAGTATCGAACTCTTGGAATTCCGACTTATAAAGATCGTGCAATGCAAGTTCTTTATAAATTCGCAATAGAGCCAATTGCTGAATTACATGCCGATGAACATTCATATGGTTTCCGAAAAGGACGTAGTGTTAAATGTGCAGTGTCAAAGCTAGAGGAGTATTTATCTGAAAATCCTGATTGTGAATATGTGTTGAAATCAGATATAGAATCTTGTTTCGATAACATTAGTCACGAATGGTTATTGGATAATTTTCCAATAAAGCTAGAACTTCTTCGGAAGTTTTTAAAATCAGGATTTATAAAAGATAAATCTTACCATACCTCAAAGAAAGGAATACCGCAAGGTGGCAGTGTATCCAGTTGTTTATGCAATTGGACATTGGATGGTATGGAGGGTGTTTGTCGAGAAAGACTTTATCAATGGAAAGCTTTATGCGGCGTTAGTAACCGCAAAAGCGCCCTTTCGGGCATTGATGTTCCTTTCGGCATAGATGCTGAGCCTTTCGGTGCAGATGTTGCGCCTATTGGTTCTGATGTACGGGGTATTCTTATACGCTATGCTGATGATTTTCTCTTTATTACTAATACACTGTCGACGTTATTACCGAGAGCAGAGTTGCTTCCGAAAATTGATGATTTTCTTTCTACCAGAGGGTTGAAACTCTCAAAAGGAAAAACAGCCCTGTGCAAAGTCACGGATGGATTTGTTTTTCTGGGATGGAGAATCTGTAAACAAAATGGAGAGATAAAATGTTTCCCTGCTCCTAAGGCGATTGAATCGCTGAAGGAAAAGACAAAAGACATTTTATTGGACGAATCTATTTCTAGTGAAAAAGAAAAGATAGGAAAAATTTGCCAAGTGATAAGGGGGTGGCTGTCATTTTACTCACTGGCATCTTATCCGTTCTTTTTAGAAATGGAATTCGACTTCATGGAGTTTATAAGTCAATTTTCAGGAAGACAACAACAGCTCGCGAAAGAAATTCAACAAATATTTTCCGATTGGAGTGAGTGTGTATGAAAAGAATAATGTATATTGACGTTGAAATATGTCCCGTGTGTGGAACGTTAAATAAAGATTTTTTACTGGATGGTAATTACTTTTATCTTTGTCACTGCTGTGGACAGTTTTTTCGTAGCTTTTCTGATGGTAGAGAGCCTATTGTTGGTATTACTTTTTATCCAAAAACTATTCGTTTTAATCGACAGCTAAATGCATTAAGACAAAATTGGTATAAATTACAAGAATTAAAAATAATGAAACATCACGAATATAAATTTTCAAAGAATGACTATGACGAGGTCATTGATTACAGTTCAGACAGGAAAGATGTAAAGCCTAGTCCGAATCCCGAAAATAATTTACTTGAATATTATGATACTGTTTTTAAACGAAAGAGAAAAAACAAAGTGATTTCAGATGGATATATATTACAAGACTAAAAATTTCCAAATGGTATTCACTTTTATGATGATTCAAAAGATGAAGCGGATTATTCAGATTGTCTTTCTCCGCGAGGAAACTTTTCTCGAAAAATAAAGGCATCAACAATATGAATTTATTGGAGGTACCGATATGAAACAGGAAATTTCTAAATTCCCATCTTTTAATCACTCTGGGAAAGAACATATAATAAACACATTTACATCCAAGGAATGTGACAAGCCTGCTGAAAATAAAGATGTAACAAGTAATCTATTTATGGAGGCAAAATTGAAGAACGTGTCACGTAAATGTTTTGAAACAGAAGCAAATGGTTTTAAAGTTATATTGGATTTCCCTCAACAAAGCAATTGCGAGATGGAAGAAACACAATTGCAAGAAGTAAAACAAATTATGTTAACGCTTCTAAAGGAACAGACAACACAGAAGATGTAACAGAACTATAAAGAAATACAGATTACTGTACCCTGATATCTAAGGAGGATAATCAAATGAAAAATATGAAAGAAAACACTAAAAAACAGTAAGAATTTTACTTTGCGCAAATTCAACCTATCAGTCAGAGACAGATGAAACTTTATCTATTCAGCGTGAGCTTATTATAGATGAGGTAAAGAAACATCAAAATTGGATTTTAGACTCAAAAGAATATGTTGTAGGAAATAACGTGGGGGATAAAGATTCAGTAACCGACAGAAATGTTTTACAAGAAGCTTTACGTGATGCAGAAAATAGAGAATATGATATTCTGTTGGCATATAAAGATGACCGACTGGGGAGAAGAATGTTGGAGATTCCAATGTATATTATGTCTTTGAAACAGTTTGGAGTAGATGTGTATACTGTCAAAGATGGACTGTTGACTCCTGACCTTGGAGATGTTATGGAGATGCTAAAGTTAACCATGCAATATGGAATAGCGGAAAAAACAGTTTAGATACGGAGATGCATGTTAATACAATACAGAAAATATAAGAGAGTTGTGAAGATAATACAAATGGTCGTATTTCAAGATCGAGGAGGAAAATCATATGACAGACGTAAAAGAAGATACCAAAAAGATAGTAAGAATTTTACTCCGTGTAAGTTCTGACCAACAGTTGGAAGCTGATGGGGATTTATCTATTCAGCGCAAGATTGTTGTCGAGGAAGTGAAGAAACATGAGGAGTGGATTTTAGATTCAAAAGAATATTTTGAGGGAAGTAACAGTGGTTATAAAAATTCAGTAGCTGACAGAGATGTTTTACAAGAAGCTCTACGTGATGCAGAAAATAAAGAATATGATATTTTATTAGCTTATAAAGATGATCGACTTGGAAGAAGAATGTTAGAGATTCCAATGTATATTATGTCCTTAAAACAGCTTGGAGTAGATGTTTATACCGCTAAAGATGGACTGCTGACTCCTGACCTTGGAGATATTACCGGAATGCTGATGTTATCCATGCGGTATGCAATGGCAGAAAAAAGCAGTTCTGATACTGGTATGCGAGTAAAGGACACTGCCCAAAAACTTGTACAACAGGGGAAATTTATGGGTGGTAAAGCTCCTTATGGATATAAATTAGAGTATTCGGGAGAATATAGCAAACATCAAAGGGCATTGAAACATCTGGTTATTGTGCCAGAACAAGCAGAAGTGGTAAAATATATCTATAAACTTTCATTATATAAAGAGTATGGTTCAGGGAAAATAGCAACAACATTAAATTTAGATAATAGATATAAGAATTTAGCGCCCAATGATGTGTGGAAAAGTGGTACAATTACAAGTATTCTTACTAATCCGATTTATGCTGGATATACTGCATATGGAAGGAGACAACATACTGCTGGTAGATATCGTTCTCTATCACAAGAGGATTGGATTATTGCTGAAAAGCCAAATGATGAAATTACTATTATTGATCGTGATATGTGGGAAAAAGTTCAAATCAGTCGTCAGAAACGAGGGACAAAGTATCAAAAACAGCCATGGAATGAAAAGGCAACTGTTATTTCACGAAATGACGGACAACTGGCTTTGATTGATGTCGCTTATTGTGGTTACTGTGGGCGAAAACTGACTAACGGTACAAAGTATGATTATTGGACAATTAAAGGAACAGGGGAACGCAGGAGTTCTCAGAAAAGTATTTATAAGTGTCAAAATGTATGGCAGGGTGTTCCACATGAAAAAATGAAGCAGATTCGTGCGGATAAAATAGAACCAATCGTATTTAAAAAATTATCTGAGTATGTCGGACGATTACAGGAAGATGAAAATATATTTGAACAGATTTTAGAAAATCAGTCTTTTGAAAAGAGTCAACAGGAACAGATTCTTGTACGTGAAAAAAGAAACTTACAGGAAATCGAAAAAAATATTGATATTCTGAATGATGCAATTCCAAATGCAATTACAGGTACATACCCATTGTCGTTGGAAGACCTTGCAAAGAGTATTGAAAGGCAAAAAGACAAAGCATCGAAACAGAAAACAGTTGTTGAGGAATTGGAAACAAATATAAAAAATCTTTCCGTTAGTCAGAAGGATTGGGAAAATTTATATCATAATTTGCCAACGTGGCAAGATATCTTTATGAATGCAGATGTTGCAACAAAACGGGTACTTGTAAATAAATTGATTGAACGGATTGATATCACAGATGATACAGTTGTAATTCATTTCAAAGTGGATTTAGACCACTTTTGTCCCCAACCCAGAATGACCAATTATGATGGGGTATCGAAATAAAGGGTTTGATTTTACAATTACATCATCAACGGCATTTGACCATAAATGGATCCCGGAGCGCAATATATTTGAGCCTATTTCAGTGATTGTGGATGAACTGTTTGCAGACTATCTGTCACGGCCGAATGTGCGCCAGCCAATCCTGACACAGTATTGTGATGGCCGCAGGGTGAGCTGTCCAAACTGGTTGACACAGTGGGGGTCGAAAAGTCTGGGAGAACAGGGATTTTCTCCGATTGAGATTCTAAGGTATTATTATGGTGACGATATGTATATCAATACGGCAGAAGCAATCTCAGGTATTCCGTCTTCCTGGCCGGGATATACACTGGAACAAGGTTCACAAGGCCCCAAAGTGCGTCAGATACAGGAAGAACTGAATGTGATTGCAGGTGCATATCCAGAAATCCCCAAATTGACGGAAGATGGAATCTATGGACCTGAAACAGAAGCGGCTGTCCGGAAATTTCAATCTATATTCGGTCTTCCGGTAACAGGAGAGATAGATTATAAAACATGGTATAAGATATCGGAAATTTATGTTGGCGTGTCAAGAATAGCAGAGCTTTCATAGAGTACAGGAACAGTTCAGACAGGAGACAGTGAAATTAATGGAAAGAGACAGAAGACGAAGGAAAAAACGACGAAGAAATAGAAAAACAACAAGAAAAGGATTCGTGTTTCTTGTGCTTCTTCTTGTGATCATCGGAGCGGCAGGTGTATTAAAGATGACAAAAGCAGTCCCTGGATTATTTCGTGAGTCTGGAAATGTCCTTTTGTCTGATTCTGGTCAGAAAATAGAATTTCCGGAGTTAAATGTATCAGAAGAAGATGTTGCAGATGGTTTTTATTATCAGCAGCTGTCGGAGCAGGAAAAACAGGTTTATCGTGAGATCCTGCAGGGGGTTCGTTCCATGGAAGAGACCATTCTTCTTCATGCGAGCGAGAATGACGAGGCAGGAAAGATATACGAATATCTGATGTATGACCGGCCGGAATTGTTCTGGTGTGACGGCAGCTCAAAAATGACGGTATACAAAGACTATACAGAGTTTCATCCGTCCTATATCTGCACACAAGAACAGAGAGAATCCAGACGGGAGCAGATTGAAAATGCGGCACAAGAGGCACTTGCAGGTGCGCAGGGATGTGGGACAGAGTATGAGAAGATCAAGTACATTTTCAAATATCTTGTAGATACTGTGGATTATGATCAAAACGCATTGGATAATCAGAATATTTATAGTTCGTTGGTTGGGAAAAAATCCGTCTGTGCAGGATATTCCAGGGCAGCGCAATATCTGTTGAAACAGATGGGAATAGAATGCATTTACGTTGTGGGAACAGTAAAAGAGCAGGGGGCACATGCATGGAATATAGTGAAATGTGATGATAAGTATTATCAGATGGATGTGACTTTCGGAGATCCGATCTTTCAGGAGAATGAGACGGGAGAAACGCTACCTCATGATCTTGTGAATTATGAGTATCTATGTTGTACAGATGAAGAAATTTTTACAGATCATCAGCAGGATGATTTTGTGCCGTATCCGGTGTGCGATTCCAATGATCTGGAATATTATCGAATCAACGGTCTGTACTATGAAACATTTGATGAGAATGAAATCTATGAAAAAATGAAAGCAGGGATAGAACAGGGACAGGAAATGTTTGCCATCCGCTTTTCGGAAAATGCTGTTTATGAAGTTGCAAAAGAGAAAATTATAGATAATTTGATTCCACAGGCGGCGCAGTTTCTTGTTGACTTCAGACAATTGGAAGAAGTGAAATATACGTATGCTGTGGATGACAGAAAGCGGATCATAATGATCTTCTGGTATTCATAAAAATGCATAAAACACCATTTATAAGTAAAAAATACCAATATATATTAATAAAAGTACTAAGTTATTCATCAAAAATGATGTTGAAATGTCTCTCATGCTGTAGTATAATCTTTACAATTTGAGAAAGAGGGCGCTCTGGAATAAAGACTCCATGAGCGCCTTCCTTTTGAGAAAAAATATTTTTACGAAGGGAAAGGGTGAACAGATGAAAGCGTTTCTTATTTTGGAAGACGGTACTGTGTTTACAGGAACAAGCATTGGTTCGACGAGAGATATGATCAGTGAGATCGTGTTTAATACTTCAATGACAGGATATCTTGAGGTACTGACGGACCCTTCTTATGCGGGACAGGCAGTGGTTATGACATATCCGCTGATTGGTAATTATGGAATTACACCGGATATGGAGTCATTAAAGGCATGGCCAGATGGATATATTGTGAGGGAGTTATCCAGAATGCCAAGTAACTTCAGATGTGAAGGTACAATTCAGGATTTCCTCAAGAAATATGATATTCCGGGTATTGCGGGAGTTGATACTCGTGCTCTTACAAAGATTTTAAGAGAAAAAGGTACCATGAATGGTATGATCACAACAAACGAGAATTACGATCTTGATGAAGTAATCTCCAAGTTGAAGAATTATAAGGTAGAAGGTGTTGTCTCCAAAGTTACATGTGAGGAGAAATACGTTTTAGAAGGAACAGGTAAGAAGGTTGCACTTCTTGATCTCGGAGCTAAGAAAAACATCGCAAAATCTTTAAATGATCGCGGCTGCGAAGTGACCGTTTATCCGGCCGATACAACAGCGGAGGAGATCATCGCATCTAATCCAGATGGCATTATGCTTTCCAATGGACCTGGAGATCCGGCAGAATGTACATCAATTATCAAAGAAATCAAAAAGCTTTATGAAACAGATATCCCAATATTTGCCATTTGCCTTGGACATCAGTTGATGGCACTTGCAACAGGTGGTACAACTTACAAATTAAAATATGGACATCGCGGAGGAAATCATCCGGTGAAAGATCTTCAGACAGGCAGAGTCTACATTTCTTCACAGAATCACGGCTATGTTGTTGATGAAGACAAGATTGATCCAAACGTTGCAGTTCCTGCATTTAAGAATGTAAATGACGGAACAAACGAAGGACTTGCATATGTTGGAAAGAACATTTTTACAGTTCAGTTCCATCCGGAAGCATGCCCGGGACCACAGGATTCAGGATACCTGTTCGATCGTTTTCTTGAGATGATGGGAGGAGAGAAATAATGCCAAGAGATAATAGTATCAAAAAAGTATTAGTTATCGGTTCTGGTCCGATCGTCATCGGACAGGCTGCGGAGTTCGATTATGCTGGAACTCAGGCCTGCCGTTCACTGAAAGAAGAAGGGATTGAGGTTGTACTTCTCAACTCAAACCCTGCAACAATCATGACAGATAAAGATATCGCAGATCGTGTTTATATCGAGCCACTGACAATTGAGGTTGTTGAGCAGCTGATCAAAAAAGAAAAACCAGACAGTGTACTTCCAACACTTGGAGGACAGGCTGGACTGAACCTTGCAATGGAACTTGAAGAGGCTGGCTTCTTAAAAGAGAATAATGTACGCCTGATCGGAACAACATCTGAGACGATCAAGAAGGCAGAAGACCGTCTGGAGTTCAAGGCGACAATGGAGAAGATCGGTGAGCCGGTTGCAGCTTCTCTCGTTGTAGAAAATGTAGAAGACGGACTTGCATTTGCAAATAAGATCGGCTATCCGGTTGTTCTTCGTCCTGCTTATACACTGGGAGGAAGCGGTGGTGGTATCGCGCATGATTCTCAGCAGTTAGTAGAGATCCTTGAGAATGGTCTTCGTCTTTCCCGTGTTGGTCAGGTTCTTGTTGAACGCTGCATCGCAGGATGGAAAGAGATCGAGTACGAGGTAATGCGTGACGGAGCCGGAAACTGTATTACAGTATGTAATATGGAAAATATTGACCCGGTTGGAGTTCATACTGGAGACAGTATCGTAGTCGCACCTTCTCAGACACTGGGCGATAAAGAATATCAGATGTTACGTACTTCCGCATTGAACATTATCAGTGAGTTGAATATCACAGGTGGATGTAACGTACAGTATGCATTACACCCAGAGACATTTGAATATTGTGTAATCGAGGTAAACCCTCGTGTAAGCCGTTCTTCTGCACTTGCTTCCAAAGCAACAGGATATCCGATCGCGAAGGTTGCAGCGAAGATCGCACTTGGATACAATCTGGATGAGATTAAGAATGCAATCACACAGAAGACCTATGCAAGTTTTGAGCCAATGCTTGACTACGTAGTAGTTAAGATCCCGAGACTTCCATTTGATAAATTTATCAGTGCGAAGAGAACACTGACAACACAGATGAAAGCAACCGGAGAAGTTATGAGCATCTGTAATAACTTCGAGGGAGCTCTTATGAAAGCAATCCGTTCTCTGGAGCAGCATGTAGACAGTCTGATGTCTTATGACTTCACAGATCTGACAGATGATGAACTGATCGATCAGCTGAAGAAAGTAGATGACATGCGTATGTGGAGAATCGCAGAAGCATGCAGAAGAGGAATCTCTTACGATCTGATCCACGAGATTACAAAAGTTGATGAGTGGTTTATCGATAAATTTGCGATCATCACAGAGATGGAGACAGCTCTGAAGACACAGGAACTTACACCGGAGCTTCTTGCAGAAGCAAAACGTATCGAGTTCCCGGATAATGTAATCGCACAGCTGACAGGTAAGACAGAGCAGGAAATTCACGATATGCGTCATGCAAACGGTATCGTTGCAGCATATAAGATCGTAGATACTTGTGCAGCAGAGTTCGCCGCAGAGACACCATATTACTACTCTGTATATGGAAGCGAGAATGAAGTTGAACAGACAAAAGATAAGAAGAAAGTACTTGTTCTTGGATCCGGTCCGATCCGTATCGGTCAGGGTATCGAGTTCGACTTCTGTTCTGTACATTGTACATGGGCATTTGCAAAAGACGGATATGAGACAATCATTGTAAATAATAACCCGGAGACAGTAAGTACTGACTTTGACATTGCTGATAAGCTGTACTTCGAGCCACTGACAGCGGAAGATGTAGAGAGTATCGTTGATATTGAGAAACCGGACGGAGCAGTTGTACAGTTTGGTGGACAGACAGCAATCAAGCTGACAGAAGCACTTATGAAGATGGGAGTACCGATCCTTGGTACATCTGCAGAGAATGTAGACAAAGCCGAAGACCGTGAGCTCTTTGATGAGATTCTTGAAGAGTGCGAGATTCCACGTCCGACAGGTGGAACAGTATTCACAGCAGAAGAAGCGAAAGAAGTTGCCAACAGACTTGGATATCCTGTATTGGTTCGTCCTTCCTACGTTCTGGGTGGACAGGGAATGCAGATTGCGATCAACGACAATGATATTGATGAATTCATCGGAATCATTAACAGAATCGCACAGGATCACCCGATCCTTGTAGATAAATACCTTCAGGGAAAAGAGATTGAGGTCGATGCAGTATGCGACGGAACTGATATCCTGATCCCGGGTATCATGGAACATATCGAGCGTGCAGGAATCCACTCTGGAGACAGTATTTCCGTATATCCGGCACAGAGCCTGACAGAAGGAGCAAAAGCAAAGATTGCTGAGTACACAAGAAGACTTGCAAAATCACTCCATGTTATCGGTATGATCAATATCCAGTTTATCGTGTGCGGCGAAGATGATGTATATGTAATCGAAGTAAACCCACGTTCCAGCCGTACAGTACCATATATCAGTAAGGTGACAGGTATCCCGATTGTTCCTTTGGCAACACAGGTTATCACAGGAAAGAAGATCAAGGATCTTGGTTACACACCGGGACTTCAGCCGGAAGCTGATTATGTAGCGGTTAAGATGCCGGTATTCTCCTTTGAGAAGATCCGCGGAGCTGATATCAGCCTTGGACCTGAGATGAAGTCTACAGGAGAGTGTCTTGGAATTGCAAAGACATTTGATGAAGCACTTTACAAAGCGTTTATCGGAGCTGGAATCAAGCTTCCGAAGCATAAAAACATGATTATGACAGTCCGCGATGAAGACCATGCAGATGCAGTAGAGATCGGAAGAAGATTTGAGAAGATCGGATACCATATCTTTGCTACAAGCGGAACAGCACGTGCGCTGAATGAGGCGGGAGTAAAGGCTACTCCGGTTCGTAAGATCGAGCAGGAATCACCGAACCTTCTTGACCTGATCCTCGGACATAAGATCGATCTTGTTATCGATATCCCGGCACAGGGTGCAGAGCATTCAAGAGATGGATTTGTAATCCGTAGAAATGCAATCGAGACAGGTGTGAATGTACTGACTGCAATTGACACAGCATATGCATTGATCACAAGTCTTGAGAATACAGATATTAAGAAACTGTCACTGATTGATATTGCGAAGGTGCAGTAAGATAAGAGCAAGAACAGTTACCGTATGTGGTGCCTGTTCTTGCTCTTTTTAACATACTGAACAAAGTGTATTCGGAACGCTCCTGCCTTACATGTGCCCCTGGCAACAGTAGGACTGGCATTGCTTGCAAAATATAAAACAGAAATTTATATTCCGGTGAAACGAATCCGGAAAACAAATATTATCACAAGAGATTACAGCTTGAAAAATATTAAATATATTCGTATAATAACGATTGTACAGTTTTTCAGAAATTACAAGTTGTTTAGGTACAAATGAATAGAACTGGACAAAGACATAAGAGATGTAAATTATATTTATAAGGTTTCATCTGTTATGAAATGTCAGATATAGTAAATATCTGTGAGTTGAAAAACATAAGGGAAAGTATGTAAGATGGTTTTGTAGTCAAATCAAAAGGTGGTTTGACTATAAAATTTAATTAAAAATGTAATTTACATAAGGGAAAGTATGTAAATTACATTATTGACAAAAAGAACAGCTAGGAGTATAGTGAAAATATACAAAATAGAAGACTGAATAAAGAAAAATATACACAGATAACACAAGAGGGATAGATGGAAAATAAAATCGAAATAAAAAGAGATTTGGCGCACGTAGACTATGAATCAGGTAGATATCAGACGATGAAAGAGCATTCAGAAAATGTTGCGAACTATGTAGCGGAGACTTGTTCTCTTTCAGAATTGAAGATATTGGTTAGCTTGATAGGGGTGTTTCATGATGTAGGAAAGTTGGGAAGAGAAAATCAAGAAGATTTTGAGAGAATTCTACAATATGGAGATGATACTCATAAACATGGTTTGGATCATTCTACTGCTGGCGGAAGATTAATCAGGGAGTTGATGGAGGAAAAAAGTGTTTCAGAATTTATCAGTACGGTTATATATTTTCATCACGGAATGGGAGATTGCATCAATCTAGATAATGGACAAAGTTTACAGCAACAACGGGATGAGAAACAAATAGATTATGACTGGATAAAGAAAGAATTCTTTCAGATTTATGATAAAGAGATGTTGGAAGAATACTGTAAAAAAGCAATTCAAACATATAAGGAAATGGAAGGAAAAATCAATATTTTTCATAAAGAGTCAGAAATATCAAAAAGAAAATGTGGGAACAGATATTTCTTTATGGGAATGTATCTGAGAATGGTTTTATCTTTACTTATTGATGGGGACTGGACGGATACGGCTTGTTTTTTTCAAGATGTTCCGTTATCAAAAAGAATTTCATTGGAAGAGACCCAGAAGATTTGGAATGAATGTATAGAAAAATTTGAACAATATATGTCAAAGGAAATTCATAATAATCCGTCGAATGGAAATGTGTTAAATACTTTTCGTCAAGAAATTTCGGATTTGTGTAGACAAGCTGCAGACAAAGAAGAAAATCTTTATCGACTTACTGTACCGACAGGAGCAGGAAAAACACTTAGCAGTTTGCGCTTTGCTCTGTATCATGCGAAAAAGATGAAAAAACAACACATTATTTATATAGCACCATTCAATTCTATATTGATTCAGAATGCCGAGGAGATTCGAAAAGCAATAGGCAAAGCGGATGTTGTGTTAGAGCATCATTGTAATGTGGTTTGCGAAGAAGGAGAAGAAGACCAGTATCGCAAACTCACTGAAACTTGGGATTCACCGATTATAGTGACTACGGCAGTACAGATATTGAATACATTGTTTTCAGCTCAGAAAAGCTGTATCCGTAGAATGCACACATTATGTAACAGTATTATCATATTTGATGAGGTGCAGGCAATTCCTGTAAAATGTATGGAACTTTTCAATTTAGCTGTGAATTTTCTTACTCAATTTTGTGGTACGACAGTTGTGTTGTGTTCAGCAACGCAGCCAACATTGGCACCAATAAAAGAGAATAACATTTGTGAATGTATAGAAATGGCGGGAAGACCAGAAAAGTATGCAAATGCTTTTAAAAGGACAGATATTAAAGATGCAACAGAATTATATCCTGGTGGTATGGAGATAGAAGATTTAAGTGAATTTGTGAAGGAAAAAACAGAACAATATCAAAGTACATTGGTTATTTTGAATACTACGGCTTGTGCAATGAATACATTTCAACAATTAAAAGCGATATGTCCACAAGAATATGAACTTTTTCATTTGAGTAATAATATGTGTCCACAACATAAATTAGATACATTAAAATCTATAAAACAAATCTTGAATGAACAATCGAAAAAGATTATATGTGTAAGTACACAGGTTGTTGAAGCAGGAGTGAATTTTTCATTCGGGTGTGTTGTGAGGTCTAAAGCAGGTTTGGATAATATAATTCAGGCAGCAGGACGATGCAATAGACATAAGGAATTAGGAAGAATGGGAACTGTTTTCATTGTACAGATGTCCGAAAAAGTAGAGAAATTAAGTCATTTGCAGGAAATTAGAAATGCGCAGGCAGCATTACAAAAAGTATTGGAAGATTATAAAAATAATTCTTTAAAATTCAGAGATACATTGGATTCAGAAGAGGCAATAAAAGCATATTATTTAAATTACTATTCCCAACTTAGAACAAATGAAACGAAATTTCTGATAGATAAACAAACAACCACGATTATAGAGTTATTGGGAGAAAATAAAGTAGGACAATTACAATATATCAGAAGAAATGGAGAAAAAGTAAAGACAAAATTACCGCAGGCTTTTTTGACCGCAGGACAGGCGTTTGAAGTTATTTCTAATGATTATAAAGTTAGTGTTGTGGTTCCATACAATGATGAAGCGAGAGAACTATTGGATAAATTATCGCAGGATTATCTCGAGATAGAAGAGCAGAAAAAGATTTTAAAAAAATTGCAGAGATATACAGTTGGAATTTCTGAAAAAAGAAAAGAAAAACTCGGAAATGCTATATATGAAATTTGCAATGGAGAGATGTGATGGATATTATGACAAGGAAGTAGGTGTTGTGAATGAACCTAATATGGAATTGCAAATGTTATAGAGGAGGTGAGATTTTTGGAAAGATACAGAAATACAATAGAGTTTGAAGTGTATGGAACATATGCGCTTTTTTCAGATCCGGTTATGAGAGTGGGAGGAGAAAAGACAAGTTATCATATTCCGACTTATGAAGCATTAAAAGGAATTACGGAAAGTATTTACTGGAAGCCTACGATTATTTGGATCATTGACGCGGTAAGAGTAATGAATCCAATTCAGACTGAGACTAAAGGAATTCGACCGATTGCATACAATGGTGGAAATGAACTGGCATATTATACTTATTTAAAAGATGTGAGATATCAGGTGCGGGCACATTTTGAGATGAATCTCAATCATCTGGAGCTGGAGCAGGATAGAAATGAAAACAAGCATCATAATATTGCGAAAAGGATGGTAAAACGAGGTGGTCGCAGAGATATTTTCTTAGGAACAAGAGAATGTCAGGCATTTGTGGAACCGTGTGTATTTGGCGAAGACAAGAGTTATTATGATACGATGCCTGGGGAAGTGGGTTATGGATTTATGTATCATGGGATTACTTATGCGGAAGAGGCGATTCTGGAAGAGGATAAAGATCAGATGACAGTGCGTTTCTGGAGGCCGGTACTGATTTAAGTATCAGTTGAATATAGAATGATAAACTGCCAATATCAAAATCAATAGCAAAAGACGATTGCATGAATTTAGCTCCGATAAATACACACATATAGATAGCTAATTTTGTTAATATCAAAGCAACAAAATTAAATGACCATACAGCCAGCATTTGAGAAGCTAATATTTTTTGTCGTTTAATGGGATAAGAAAACATTAAATTCATAGTCTTATTTTTGTAGGCACTTACAATAAATGACGCTAACATCACACTGGTAAAAATAAGAAATGTCATGCTTGTAAACAATTCTATAGGTGAGGAAATTGTATTTGTTCCCGGAGCAGCGTCCAGTGTTCCGTCTGGGTCATTCGCAATACCTAAAAATGCCAGTGCAAAAACAAATAAGCAAAGCAGAGCAGCCATAATAATCGCATTGCGGATATATTTTCCAATGTTGTTTTTCTTCCATTCAAGTTTGATTAACTTTAACATTATTTTCCCACCTCCGCTGTCATTTTTAAGAAATAATCTTCCAATGTTTCTGTGTGCTTATTGATAGAGATTATCTCTACATCATTCAACATCAGCTCTTTTGAAATTTCTTGTGTAGTAACATTTACCTCATATATGCGGATTTTTAAATCATCAATAATCTTGAAGTTATTCAATTCCATCTTTTCAGCCAGTACGTAAGCAGCTTTTTTGGTGTCTGTGGCAGCAAGTTCGATATAGGCTGTGTTCATTTCAGAAATTTCTTTCATGGAAATTTCTTTCATCATTTTTCCATGATTGATAACACCGATTGTATCTGCAATACTCTCAATCTCAGAAAGAAGATGGCTGGATATAATCAATGTAATACCATACTCTGAGCATAGCATTTTGAATAAATCTCTGAGTTGTTTCATTCCAGCAGGGTCTAATCCATTTGTTGGTTCATCAAGAACAACTAACTCTGGTTTACACAAAATTGCACGGGCAATACCTAACCTTTGTTTCATTCCCAAAGAATAGCTTTTTACTGGTTTATTTGCTGCTTCTCTAAGATTAAGCATTTCCAAAACTTCATCAATACTACCTTTGTTATAATATCCCATGTATTCACAATGAAGCTGCAAATTATCTTTTCCGCTCATATGTTCATAAAATGTAGGAAATTCTATAATACTTCCCATACGCTTTAATACTTCATAAGAAGTTGTTTCCAACGTTTTTCCGAAAAGCTCAACAGTTCCTTTGGTTGGTTTCCAAAGGTTTGTAATCATTTTCATCACCGTAGTTTTTCCAGCTCCATTAGGACCTAAGAATCCGTAGATTTCTCCTTTTTTTACATGGATATTCACATCAGTAACTAATTCTTTGCCATCTATGATTTTTGTTAGATGGTTAGTTTGCAAAATGTAAGACATATTTCATTGCCTCCTTTCTGAATATCATTGTAATAGTATAGATTTTCAAAACTCTTGACTAATTCTTACGAATTTCTTTCGTGGCATATTTAGTAGCTTATTTTTTTCAATTTTACAGTAAAAGTAGTTTTGATATTTGGTATACTATCTAAGAAAATATCTCCGTCTAACTGTACTGCAAGATTCTTAGCGATAGTCAAACCAAGACCGTTTCCTTGTATTTCACGATTTCTGGAATCTTCCATTGTATATAGACGGTCAAATACGTTAGAAGCAAATTCCTTTTTTATTCCTTTTCCTTTATCGGTTACATCAATATAAACATTTGCCTTATCTTCACGTAAAAATATCCCCAAATATTTACCGTCATTTCCATAACGTATTACATTAGATATTAAATTGAAAAGGATTCTTTGAAGTGCGTCTTTGTCACCTTGTACGAAAATTGTTGTTTCGGGAATTGATATATCAACGGTAAAATCTTTTTGCAATAAAATATCATAGAAACTTAATACGTTTTCTCTGCATAGTTCGTTAATGTTAATTTTGCAGAGATTTATATTTGTGTCGCCAGCTTCTAATTTTGCAAGAGTAAAAAACTGATTGATTAAGTCCATTACCTGTTTTGCCTTTGATTCTACTTTCTTTAACATTTCATTATCTGCATTGCCAAGACGCAATATTTCTAAATATCCTAATATGACAGTTAAAGGCGTTTTTATATCATGGGAGATATTTGCCAACATTTTCTTTGAAGAAATTTCTTCTCTTTTAAAGTCAGCTTTTATCTTTTGACGGTCAATCAAAAGACGGTTAATTTGTCCACCCAATTCCATTAAAACCTTATTGTCTGTGAATACCATAACTTTTTCGTCGCTACCAGTTTCTAAAATTTCTTCTAACTTCTCACTTATTTGTTTTAATTTCGTTTGTATTCCTCTGGTGAATACGAAGCGTTGATACATAATAATGAGAAGCAACATAATAATCGTAAGCACCAAAAAGAAAATAATTGTTTTATCACTCATTCTTTAAAATCTCCTAACTTATATCCGATTCCCCAGACAGTAATAATATATTGTGGGTCACGGGGGTTATCTTCGATTTTAGTTCTTAGTCTGCTGATATGAACATTTACAGCATTTTCATCACCTAAATATGCGTCATTCCATACAAGGGAATAAATCCGTTCCTTTGTGTATACTTTTTTCGGATTCTGTAATAATAACTTTAAAATTTCAAATTCTTTTGCAGTAAGTTCAATTTCTTTTCCATTTTTCTTTACAGAGTAATCATTAAGATTCATGCTAAGAACGCCTTGTGTAATAACTGGCTGTTCCATAGAAGTACCCATAGCGTATTGTGTACTTCTTCTGATATTTGCCTTAATTCGTGCCAATACTTCTGTGACAGAAAAAGGCTTTGTAATATAATCATCTGCTCCCAATCCCAAGCCAAGCGTTTTATCAGAATCAGTATCTTTTGCAGAAATAATAATGATAGGTACTGTGTTATGTTCTCTGATTTTACTCATAACCTCTATACCATTCATTTTTGGTATCATTAAATCAAGTAATACCAAACTAAAATTATCTGAAAAGAATTTTTCACAAGCACTTTCCCCATCTAACGCTGTGATAACTTCAAAATTTTCTGTTATTAAAAAATTTTTTAGCATTGTACTAATTTCTATATCATCTTCAACTAATAATATTTTCATTTTGCTTTACCTCCATTTTCACAATTACTTTTAATTATATTGCGTTCATTTGGAATAGGCAAATAATATTGTTATTTCAACTACAAAAAGGCTTGCAGATCATACAAGTATGAAGTACAAGCCTTTCATCATATTATCCTACAATCTTCCAGTTACTATCTTTTTGCAGCGTCAAATCAAACTGTGAAATCTGTGTTGCCTTTGTTCTCTGGTCGAGGTATTTCACAGATACCGATACCTTGACCTGTTCCCCGTCCTTGATGAAGATAGGATTTACCAGCTCCGAAAACAGATAATCACAGTTTACAGGTTCAAGCACATTCCCAGATACATAGTAGGCAAGCTCTTTTTCCGTAGCGGTAGGGTACAGCTTGAAGAATGTTTCCAAAAACTCTGTCACTTCCTCTGTAGTGGCAGCGTCCACCGTACCGTCAGATTCCTTTGCCTTTGGTTCATAGCTGGATTTTTTCGGA
>OGRJ01001596.1_pt1 | contig 18564 bp, 14 predicted proteins | sample 1553411 | NCBI WGS metagenome assembly OGRJ01 (sample SAMEA2580084, study PRJEB22360) | human gut metagenome | biome: human gut; feature: human-associated habitat; material: faeces | place: Denmark | collected 2008/2010
AGATTTGGGTGGACACATCCAGATACCGCTGCATCCGGGGCGGCGCAACAATGTAACTCAAGCCCAGTGCAGGGTCTGTGTTCAGGGCGTTGGCATCGAAAGAGGTGCTGGCAAAGTGGTACTTGCCGTCCTCTCCCCGGACTGCCTTATTCTGCCGGATGGCAGTCTGCAGCCGCTGGGCGTTGACCTCCCGGACACGCTGGACGGCTTCAAACAGCCGCGCTCTGCCGGGTATCTTGTAGGCTTTTAAGGAGGGCGACACCGCAAGGCAAATGGTCTTTTCGGTGCGGGAGGCGTCCGCCACCACCAGATTGGTGGTCAGGGGGTCGAGATGGCGGTCTACACACTCCACCGAGGCATAGAAACTTTTCAGGTCGATTGCCAGATAGGTGCGCTGCGCTGCCATGATTCAGCCCTCCTTTGTGTTATTTGGTTTCCACCTCCACGAACCATCTGCCGAACCGGGAAGGAAACCGTGGGTCGGAACGCTCGAAAAATAAGCACCGCTCCTGCCCCTTTATCATTACAGTATAACAGTCGCCGGGCATATCGGCAATGGTATTTGCAGGGCGAAAGTCCCGCACCTGCTCGATGGGATATGTCCGACCATCGCCCCATGTGATCTGCCGGGGCTGCATATAGCCGGTTGCATCAAAATCAGAGTTCACCTTCACATAGACCTTTTCTGTTTTACGGCGGCAGTTCCGATTCATTCCTTACAGCTCCTTTGCAAAAGTCACAACTATTTATCTTATTATAATAAATCTTTACGCTGTTTTCAAGATGATACGGCTATTTTGTCTGTGATTCGGACAACGAAAAAGAGTGACAGTATTTCAAATCGAAACACTGTCACTCTTTTTCTTGTTTACAATTCTCCCAGAATCTTCAAAAACTCATCAAACCGATAAGCACCTTCCAAATGGAGGTCTTTATTCTGAAACACCATGTAATAGCGATACTGGCTCCCGGCTGCATTCTGCCATGCACGACCCAGTTTGATCTTCTCACGGGATTCAGCATTTTCCAACTGGTCGCCCTTGGTTTCCACCAGCAGCACCTTTCCGCTGTTGGTCATTACGATAAAGTCCGGGTAGTGGTTGCGGAAAGCGTTCAGGCAGAACGCATTCCGTCCGCTGGTGGGATTGCGGTGCCACCAACGTACACTGTCAATGCCAGTCAGTGCCATTGCCATATCGTACTCGAAATTATCGTCTAACTCGCACTCCTGCTTGTACAGGCTCTTTGTTAGGGAGGAAGCCTTGCCGGACAGGGTGATATGTGATGTTAGCTTGAACCGAGGTTCGGTGACGATCTTGCCTACCTCCAGCCAGTTGTAGAAGTTCTCCCTTGCGGTCTCCTCTTGCAGCTTGATGATGTAATCGCAGATCTTATTGGCGAAGTTGACAGGCATCTGTTCCAGTGCGTCCAACTGGTCTTGGTTCATACCGTCGATGATGTAGTCCACATAACGCTGCAACTCCGTATCGTCCACGGCGTTCAGCTTCTTCTGGCGGCTCAGGGTGGTGTGGATGATGTTGCGGCACAGTTTCAGCCGGTTCTCACCCGGCATCAGAGGGAACTGCTGCCCGATAAACTGCTGATACTGGGATTCCATTTTGGACGCACGGGGCGTACCATCGCCATCCAGATCGACCTGCGCCAGATTGTTGTCCAGATGGTCGAAGTCGATGTTGCTGGGCTTGCCCTTCAGGGTGAAGTTGCTCAGCAGATTCTCTTTGGTCAACTCCTGCGTATCACTGGGCATCAGGATGCTCTGAGGGATCTTCAGGCAGAATTTAGGCAAGATGAGTTGTTCGATCTCGTCGGCAAACTCTGATTTGACTTTTGTTTGTCCAACCATTTTCTGCGCCTCCTGCGGTAAGTCGCTGGCAGGGTCGTCCTTGTGCTGCTGCAAGGCAGCTTCAAAGGCGACAATTTCCTTTCCGGCTTGTGCCAGAATGTTCTGCACTGCCGGTGCGATCTTTTGGGGTTCGGTGGTGGAGTTGACGCACACCGGGTCCAGCCGCACCGTGTCCGGGTCATCAAAAATATCTTGCGGCTCCTCCGCAGGTGCCGGGGGCGTGATGCTAAAGGTGGTCTGCTGTGCCACAGGCAGCGGTGCCGGAGCAGGGACTTCCTCCTGTGCCCGGTAGTCCTGATCGGTAAAGCCTGCGTTATTCAAGCCCTTTACAATGCCATCCAGTGTGTGCTTAAAGTCCGCAGAGGAGGTCAGCACATAGGACATATTCAAAGCCGGGACCGGGTGCTTTCGGGTATAGGGCAGGCGCAGGATGCGCCCAACGATCTGCTCCACATCCACCTGACTGGTGCGGTTTGCCAGCGATGCAAGGATGTAGGCAAAGGGGCAGTCCCAGCCCTCCTTCAATGCGTTGACCGTGATAATAAATCGGATGGGGCATTTGGGCGAGAGCAGGTCTGCATTTTTTAGTTCGTTGATGTCGGCGGTCTTAATGGCAATCTGCTCTGCCGGTATGCCGTTTTTCACAAGGATGGTGCGGATCTTCTCAAAGGTGGCAGCGTCCTCCTTGCCCTTGGGCTGTGCCTGAAACAGCACGATGGGGCGAATGTAGCAGCCGCCGTTGCGGTATTCTGCCATAGCCTGCGCTTCCAGAATGTTCTGCATCTGGACGGCGTTGTTCAGCACATCCAACTGGTTATTGCGGTTCATTACGAACACCGGCAGCTTGACCATGTTTTCCTGACGCAGATGAATGGCATCCACAATGGAGATCAGGTTGCTTTCCTTGGTAGGGGTAGCAGTCAAGTCCAGCACAAAGCGAGGGTTGAAGTCCCGGAGCATCTGCTTGCTCAGAGTGCTGCGGGCATGATGGCTTTCGTCCACGATCACCACCGGGCGAAGCTGGTTGATAATTTGCAGCAGGGCGGTGGGGTCGGCATCCTCCACCGGGTGGGTGGGAGTGCCCAGAGCCTGCGCCAACTGCGCCAGACTGCTGTTCTCCTGCCGTGCCTTGAGCTGCTCTTTCTTGCCCCGGAAAGAATCGTAGGACAGCACCAGAATAGAAAGCTGCTCGGTAATGGCAGAGATGTTGAACCGTGTGGCAGACAGTAACTGGTCTTTGGTGTAGATCTCCACCCGGCTGTTGAACGCCACATCAATTTTCTGGCGGTAGGGGTGCGCCGGGTTCCGCAGGGCAGAAAGAGTCTGGGTGAGGATGGCATCCGAGGGCACCAACCAGACCACCACACGCTGCTGCATCACGCCCAGTGCATGGAAGATTGGCTCAATGGCGTTGGCTGCAAGGAAGGTCTTGCCGCCGCCAGTGGGTACTTTCAGGCAGACATTTGCCACGCCCGGCAAAAGATCCTGATACCGGGGCATTCCGCCCGGTCCCACCGGAACGTGCTTTTCTTCCCACAGACGACGGTAGGCGGTTTCGATGCTGCCTGTCTGCATCAAAATCTCAAGATACCGTTCAAGGTCACGGATCACGGCTCTTTGATAATTTTTCAATTCCATTTTTGCCGTCCTCCTTACACCCGCACAATATCACGGGGAATCTTTTTGAACGTAATGCCAAGCTGCTGCAACTCCTGTTCGCTCAGGGTGCAGCGGTCGGCGTAAATGATGTAGCCCTCTGCCTTTTCCGGGATGGTTGCCACAAAGTCGTAGTTCAGCACACAGACCTTCTGGGGTTCGTAGAAGAAATAGTAGGCGGTGCTGTTGTTCTCGCCAAGGAAATAAGGATTGCTGTTCTTGTGGTCAGGCAGTGGCTTTTTGGTTTCGGTATACCAGATGTAGTCTCTGATCTTCTCGGTGCCCACCTTTTCGTTCAGGTTGCCGCTGGGCAACAGCAACGGTTCGCCCAGTTCATAATAGCTGAAACTGCCGCCAGTGCCCTCCACGGCGTTCTTGCCCTCGCCATAGCCCTTGATGACCCGCTTGACACGCTCGGCGGTGATGGTATCTGCATAATCGCCCATCTCCACCAGAATGAATTTGCGGTGCCCGCCATCGGCTTTGTTCATGTTCAGCACCGCATGGGCTGTGGTGCCGGAACCTGCGAAGGAATCCAGAATCAAAGCGTCCTGTGTTCCGGCAACTTTCAACACAAACTCGATCAGGCGGTGGGGTTTGGGTGTATCGAATGTAGCCTTGCCGTCAAAAATCGCAAGCATTTCTTTTTTGGCTTCGTCGGTGTGACCTGTTTCAGAGAACGGCCAGAAGTTAGTGGGCAAGCGTCCACCGACATTTTCGAGATAAGTTTTTCGGGCAATACCGCCCTTACCGCCTTTCGTGAAGAAAAAGCGTGGCCACTGTCCACGTTCCATCACTTTTTGTGCATTCGCTGATGCAACTTCCAACGGGTCTGCAAGTACGATGGCTTTTACATCCGGGCGAACCTCATCAGGCGAAATGCCGCAGACATGAGCACGCTCTTTTTCATCATGCAGGTCTTGCAGTTCGTACTTTGTCCAGCCGTTCATGATTTCCAGCATGGTATCCTGCTGATACCGCCAGCAGGCACCATTACTGGGATAGAGCATTTTTCCTGTGAATGGATGTTGGATGGCATAGACCATGCCCTGATGGGTGGCTGCACCGGGAGCAAAAGCATCACTTGTTCTCCATGCCGAAACATCATTGTCTGGATTTTTATATTTAGCATCCATCTCAGCAGTGCGAGGCAGTTTGTTGGGGTTCCATTCTGGCTCCTTGCTGTAAACCAGAATGTGTTCTACCTCGTTCACGATACCTTTGGAATCGTTGCGGGTAGAGTAGGTGCGCTGCCATGCAATGTCAGACACATAACAGCTTGCTCCAAAAATTTCATCGCAGATTGATTTCAGATTATAGAGTTCATTGTCATCAATGCTGATAAAGATCACGCCATCGTCAGCCAACAGTTTTTGCAGCAGCATCAGCCGGGGATACATCATGCAGAGCCACTTATCGTGACGGGTCAGGTCCTCGCCCTCTTTGCCCACCACTTCCCCCAGCCATTTCTGGATGTGGGGGTCGCTGACATTATCGTTGTAGCACCAGCCCTCGTTGCCGGTGTTGTAGGGCGGGTCAATATAGATGCACTTCACCTTGCCCTCATACTGCGGCAACAGGGCTTTCAGTGCTTCAAGATTATCGCCGTGGATGATCATGTTCTCACTGCCGTTGTTTTCGGTGTGCTGCCCCTGCTCATCAAAACTGTATTGCCGCTCCAGCACCCGGAAGGGAACTTCCTGATGATGGTTCACGACTTTATTTTTACCGATCCATTCCAAGGTTGGCATGGCGTTTTTCTCCAATCTAAAAATTTCAAACTGCGGACAAAAAGGACGCATTGTTGTAGCAAGCAGGGCATTCGTCTATACAAATGCTATTTTGCTTTGCAAAATGCTTGTTGGGCTGTGCCCAAACCCCATTTGTTCTGCATCGTGCCGATGCAGGCTGCGCGTTTGTTCCAAACACTTTTATAACAAAAAAGATAGCCTAGGGTTCTTCCATAAGGGAAGAATCCTAGGCTATCTTCATTTATCGGGACTTCATTTTTTCGGCAATGCTCTTTTCCTCTGCAAAGAACATTTCTACGTTTCTCTTTGCACGAAGAAGCTCCTGCATTTCTTCTTTCGCTTTGCGGTAGTCCGGGTAGCGTACTTTCTTTTCTGTCAGCAGCTTGGAATATTCCGCATCCAACTCCTTGACCTTGGGGAGTTTTTTCAAGTTGGCTTCATCAAACGCCGCTTTCGCTGCCTTGTGCAACGTGATCTCCGTGCGGTGGGCTTCCAGAAATCTCTTACTGTACCCGGCTTTGCGGTAGGCATCATAAACCGGACGTGTCCGGGCGTAATTGACGATGTGCGTCCGCAGCACGGCAATCTCGGCCATGCGCGCTTCTGCAGCTTTAATGGAATCGCCCAACTCGTGATAGCGAGCAGTTGCTGCATCTACACGTTCCTGCATTTCTTTAATGCTGCCGATTTTATGCTCCTGTAAGAAAATCAGCGTCTTGGACATTTCTTTCAGATTATATCGCTTTGCCCAGCGAGCATACCCCATGCTCTTTCCCTCGGCCAGCTTTGCCTGAATGTCCACCAGCATCTGAAACTTTTGTTCCGGTACGATGCGCTTCTGCTTCTGCCGGGGATGGTGTTCGGCTTCCCCAGAGATAACAGCTTTCAGTTCTTCTTCACTATATCCTGCGCCCAAAGTGCGGAACCGGATGAATCGCTTCTGCCGTGCGCCTTTGACGGAGGTGTATTTTCCACGCTTGACCTCATAACCCTGCTGCTCCAGTCCTTGCAGAAAAACTTCGTAGTCTTTGGGCTTTTCCGCCAGAATAGTGTCAATCACGCCACATAGACGGTCACGATTGCTTTCTTTGGGCGGGTAGAGTGTGCGCTTCTGCCGCTCCCGATAGGGTTTTATCTCAATGACGGAAAGCTGATGCTCTAAGCAGATCAGATCGCTCAACCGTTGCACAGCCAGTCCGGACAATAAAAAATCCCGGAATTTCCGGGTGCTGTCCAACGCAGTGGAGTTGTAGATAATGTGATTATGAATGTGTTCCCGGTCCGTGTGGGTTGCAACGATAAACGCATACTTGCCTTTGGTGAAACGCATTGCCAGCTCATAACCGACCTTGTTGGCTTCTTCGGCGGTGATCTCGCCGGGTTTGAACGACTGCCGAATCTGATAGGCGATCACATCGCTTTTCTGCCTGCGACCGGTGGCAAGTTCGTATTGGCGTTTGGAGAGCATAAATTCTTCATCCACGGTCAGGGGACTGCATTCGTAACTGCTGACCAGTTCGCCCTGCTGTGTCTTGTCCGGGTTCTGGGCGTAATCCGTGCGGCTTTTCAGGCAGGCCTCAACGGATTTCCCCTTGTTTTTGTGCAGTGCAATCAATCTTGTTGCAGCCAGTTTGACCACCTCCCGGCAAAAAGAAAATGCCGCACAGTGGCGGCATAAAAATTTTATAATTCTGCAATCCAGCCGCTGAACCATTCCACGGCTTCTACAATGACCGTTCCGGCGGTGAGGAGCAGGAAGCAGCCAAACTCTGCCACCAGCAAGATCAAAAACTGCAGCCACTCCCGGCAGTACAGCGTATAAAGACCGCAGCCGAAAATATACAGCATGGGCAGGGCCAGCACAAACGCCGACAGGTTCAGCGTCCATTTCAGCATCAGCGCAAGGAAAGCCGTAAGCAGCCAAAACGGGAAAACGATCATCTTAAAAACGAACCTCATATCTAGGCACCCGCCTTTCTTTCACCCCAATTATAAAGGTATCAACGATTGCTTTGCAAGGATGTCAACCCTTATGTAGCCCCGCAACCCTCCAACTGCGGGGTAAAATTTTAGAGTTCAGCCAGCCGGGAAAGAATCTGCCGACCAATGTCGATCAGTTCATCCAGACGCTGCCGCAGATCTTCCATGTCGGCGGCGTAGACCTTGCCGCACTCGTTGGCACGTTTGGCGTACTGGTTCAGGTTGTTGCTGCACATCTGCAAAAGATATGCCATGCGTTGCAGTTCTTTCAAGTCGAGGCGCAGGCAATAGCCATCCAGTGCCATCTTACGGATATAGGCACTCAGACTGCGGATGCCCATGCCAAGCATTTTCTCATAAATGCGGTTCTTCTCCGCCTTTGTGGTTCTCAGGATAATGATTTCATCCCGCTTTTCCCTCACCGGGCATCACCATCCTTGTCGTAGTAACTGCGGAAGGGTTTCACCGGCTCCGGTTTGTCCGATTTTTCTTCCAGTGCTGCCAGCACCGAGGGGCGGCGAGGTGCGTCCTCCTGTTCTTCCTCGTCCTGTTCCGGCTCGTGGCTCTTTTCGTCCACATCCAACTGGGCGTTCAGTTCCGCAAGCCGTGCAGACTTTTCTGCCAATTCTTCCTCCTGCGGGAAGGGCTTTTCCACCTCGATTTGCGCCGCTGCCTGTTGCTGATGCAGAGTGGCTAGTTCATTCTCAGCAGAGTTAATGCGCTCCGGGAAGTTGTTCAGCGAATTATCCAGACGGATAATGTTGCCCAGCGGGTCGGTGCCCAGTGCTACCGGGTACCTCCGCTGACCCTTCAGAATCGCCTGATATTCGCTGCGGAAGGTATCGAACCGCAGAGACAACTCAAAGCCCCGGTAGCTGCCGATCACTTTTTCTTCGGCGTTGGGCAGTTCGGAGCAGGCAAGCACCAGACGCTCACCGGCGGTCTTTTTCTCATCGTAGGTCACGCCCTTGATGGTCATGCCGCAGAAACCCTCTTGCACCTGCGGGTGGTCGGCGGCAAGCTGTGCGTCCGCTTTCACCCCAGCAATATAGGCGTTCGTTTCCTGAATGTCAGCCGGGAATTTGGTCAGCAGCTTGTCTTGCAGACGGAATTTCTGGCTCTGGTGGTCGGCTTTCAGAACCTTCAGCTTGGCGACCTGAACGTCCAAGTCCATCTTTTCCTTGATGAGCGGGTTTCCGGCACACAATGCCTTGATCTCCGCATAGGAAAGCGCCTGCTCGTCTACATCCTCGCAGGAGCGCACCGGGGATTTGGAAGTCATAATTTGGCTGATAAATCGCTGTTTGTTTTCCAAAGTTTGGAACAAATAACTGTCAAATGTCCCTTCCGTGACGTAATTGAACACCTTGACTTCCTTATTCATATTGCCCTGCCGGATGATGCGACCATTGCGCTGGGTCATGTCACTGGGCTTCCAGCCAACATCCAGATGATGCACCGCCACAAGTCGGGACTGGACGTTGGTGCCCGCTCCCATTTTTGCAGTGCTTCCGAGCAAAACTCGCACATCGCCAGAGCGCACTTTGGAGAACAATGCCGCCTTTTTCGCTTCGGTGTCGGCGTTGTGGATAAACTCGATCTCGTTCTCTGGCACACCGGCGGCAACCAGCTTCTTGCGAATGTCATCGTACACGTTAAAGTTGCCGTCGTTTTTCGGCGTCGAGAGGTCGCAGAACAAAAGCTGGGTCAACTTCTGTTCTTTACCCTCCTCCCAGATTTTCAACACATTTTGAACGCATACGTTCAATTTGCTGTTGGGATCATCGGGCAGCATGGGGTTCATCAAGCGAACGTCCAAGCCGATTTTTCTGCCGTCGTTGGTGACGCAGAGCATATTGTCCACGGAAGCATCCACTGCACCGGAGTGGATTTCTGCAGCACGTTTGCTCAGTTCCTGCACCATTTCTTTTTGGAGGTCGGACGGCTTTGCCACCACGGTTTCAAACTTTGCTTCGGGCACAGGCAGATGAAGCTGGTCAGATGTTTTAATGTCCGCAACCTCCTTGAACATGGACATCAGTTCCGGCAAATTGAAGAACTTTGCAAATCTCGTTCTTGCCCGATAGCCGGTGCCTTCCGGGGCCAGTTCGATGGCGGTGGTGGTCTCTCCAAAGGTAGATGCCCAGCAGTCGAAGTGGGTCAGCTTTTTCTGCTGCAAGGTGCTGTACTGGAGGTAGCGCATGACCGTGTACAACTCGGTCATGGAATTGCTCACGGGCGTGCCCGTGGCGAACACCACGCCACGCCCGCCGGTGATCTCGTCCAGATAGCGGCACTTGCCGAACATATCGCTGGATTTCTGGGCTTCGCTGGTGGATAATCCAGCGACATTCCGCATTTTTGTGGTCAAAAAGAGGTTCTTGTAGAAATGGCTCTCGTCCACAAAAAGCCTGTCAACGCCTAGTTGCTCAAAGGTAATTACATCGTCCTTGCGCTCATCGGAGCGCAGTTTTTCCAGCTTGGTTTCCAGCGTTTTCCGGGTCTTTTCCATCTGCTTGATAGAGAAATTCTCGCCTGCATGGGCTTTCAGTTCGTTGATGGCGGCAAGGGTCTCGTAGATCTGCTCCTGAATAATGCGCTCCTGCCGCTCAAAGGACAGCGGAATGCGCTCAAACTGCGAATGGCCAATGATGACGGCATCATAGTCCCCGGTGGCGATGCGAGCACAGAATTTTTTGCGATTGGCAGTTTCAAAGTCCTTGCGCCGTGCTACCAAAAGTTTTGCGTTAGGGTAGAGGTTCAGAAACTCGCTTGCCCACTGATCCGTCAAATGGTTGGGCACCACAAAAAGGCTTTTCTGGCACAATCCCAGCCGTTTGGCTTCCATGGCGGATGCCGCCATTTCGTAGGTTTTGCCCGCGCCAACTTCGTGTGCAAGCAGCGTATTACCGCCATAAAGTACATGAGCGATGGCGTTGCGCTGGTGCTCCCGGAGGGTGATCTCCGGGTTCATGCCGACAAAATGGATGTGGCTTCCGTCATACTCACGGGGGCGGGTAGAGTTGAACAGCTCGTTATACTGCTTCACCAGCGCAATGCGCCGCTGAGGGTCTTGCCAGACCCAGTTGGCAAAAGCGTCCTTGATGACCTGCTGTTTCTGCTGCGCCAGCATGGTCTCCCGCTTGTTCAGTACACGCTTGGGTTTGCCCTCGGCATCCTCGATGGTGTCATAGATGCGGACATCTTTCAGATTCAGGGTTTCCTCCAAAATCTTGTAGGCGTTGGCACGGGATGTGCCGTGGGTTTCAGAGGAAATAATATCGCCCCGCCCGGTGGCGGTCTTGCCCTCCACACGCCACTCTGCGGTATAAGGAGAATACCTCACTTTGACTGCATGGCGCAGATAGTAGGGGATCTGGAAGGTCTCGGTCATAAACTTCTGGATGATGTCCGGGGAAAGCCATGTTGCGCCCAACCGCACATCAATTTCTGAGGCTTCCAGTTCTCTGGGCTGCGCCTTGGTCAGCGCATCCACATTGACCGCAAACTCCGGGTTCGTTTCGGCTGCGAACTGCGCCATTCGCAGCTTTGCCCGGACATCGCCGGACAGGTACTCGTCTGCCATCTGCCAGCCTGCTTCCGGGTCGGTGGGGTCGGCGGCAGGATCTTTGAAGATCACGCCGGAGAGTTCGGTGGTGATGCGCCCGTACTCGCCGGGTGTGCCCAGCAGTTCTGCCATATAAGGCAGATCAACCTTGCCATGCTCCCCCATGGACACTGCCAGTGCTTCACTGGGGGTATCCACGCTGGTGACGGTGCGCTCCGGGCGAATGGTGCGCTTGGTGAACATCGCCGCCTTGCTCTTGAGCTGCCCCTGCTCGTCCAGATTTTCCAGCGAACACAGCAGATAATACGAGGAATCCTGCTCAAACAGCCGCCCATTTTTGCGGTCGTTCAGCAGACCGTATTTTGCGGTAAAGGCATCGTAGGCAATGTTCAGCTTTGCCTGTGTCGCTTTAATATCCTCGTCCGGGTAATCGTTCAACTGCTGGTCAATCAGGTCATTGACGATCTGCCGCAGCTCCACCATGCCGGTGACACGCCCCTTGGCGGTGTCGGACAGCTCCACCTGCGTCATCACGGAGTTTTCCCGGTAGAACACCTCACCGTCCACCACCGTGTAGGAGAAGTTTTTCACATCCGGGTCAGCCGGGAGAATATGCTTCTCGTTTTCGGCATCCGCAATATCTGGTGTTTCTACCTCAACTTCGGTGTATTGCCCCTCGATGTGCTGCACCGCTTCGGCAAGCTGATCGGCAAGGCTAGTGCCATCGATGGGCGCAACGGTCAGGTCGTGACCGTATTGGGTGCTTTCCAGTTCCAAATTTCCCAGCACCATTTCCGGGTGGTCTACGAAATACTGGTTGATGGCAAAGCCATCTTCGGTCTTGCCAAGCTGCACCCAGTCCGGCTCGTGGTCGATGGGGCGGTCACGCTTTTGCAGAAAAATAATGTCGCTGACAACATCCGTACCAGCGCTAGCACGGAAAGCATTGTTGGGCAAACGGATAGCCCCCAGCAGGTCAGCACGCTCCGCCATGTGTTTGCGGGCGGTGCTGTCCTTGCTGTCCATAGTGTAGCGGCTGGTGACAAACGCCACGATGCCGCCCGGTCGCACTTGGTCGATGGCTTTCGCAAAAAAATAATTGTGAATCGAAAATCTAAGCTTGTTGTACGCTTTATCGTTGACCCTGCACTGACCAAAAGGCACGTTGCCCACCGCTAAATCGTAGAAATCACGGCGGTCGGTGGTCTCAAAACCAGCGACGGTAATGTCAGCCTGCGGATACAGTTTTTTCGCAATGCGCCCGGTGATGCTGTCCAGTTCTACACCATACAGGCGGCTGTCTGCCATGCTGGTGGGTAGCATTCCAAAAAAATTGCCTACGCCCATGGACGGCTCCAGAATGTTGCCAGACTGGAACCCCATACGCTCCACCGCATCGTAGATACCACGGATCACGGTAGGGCTGGTGTAGTGGGCGTTCAGAGTAGAAGCGCGAGCGGCGGCGTATTCATCCTCAGAGAGCAGCTCTTTCAGCTGGGTGTACTCGGCAGACCAATTTTCCTTGTTGGGGTCAAAAGCGTCTGCCAGACCGCCCCAGCCGACATACTGCGAAAGAATCTGCTGTTCCTCGGCGGTGGCACCCCGATGCTCCTGTTCCAACTGGAACAGGGTGCGGATGGCTTCGATGTTCCGGGAATACTTCTGCTTTGCGCCGCCCTCGCCCAGATGATCGTCCGTAATGCGGAAATTTCCAGCAACTTCCGGCACAGGTTCGGCATTCAGGGCTTCGTCTGCGGCGGCTGCATCCGGGAATGTCTGCCATTCGCCGTTGACCTCTACAGAAATAGGCAGCTTGTCCAGTGATTCATCAGACGTAGGCTCATTCCGTCGCAGACTGTCCTCGAACTGCTGTTTGTTCAACACCTCGTTGCTCCACGAATAGCCCTGCGCACTGGTGTCGATGCGCACATCGGTTTCACCAACATAGCCGACCTTTCCCTCGATGGTTCGGGTAGGCAGTTCAACAACGACATCATCCCCGACCTTATAATCGACTGCTTTTTCGGGAGCGGTGTCAAGAGCTTCGTCTTGCTGTTCGTACAATTCCCGGACAACAGACAGCGGTTCTTCCCGAAAAATCGGCACCCGCATATCGGCCAGTGCCATATCCTGCAAGGAAACCTTGCCCTTATCAAAATCCACTCCGTCAATCCGAAATTTCCGGCCATCCATATTGATGATGGAGCCAATGGGCAGATAGTCCTCTTTGTGCAGATGTTTAGTCTGGTGATGAGTCCCATCTTCGTTCAATCCGGCAAGGTAAACATCGTTGCCCGCAGACCACAATTCTTTTGACTTTCTTGCCCATAAGCTAGGTGGAAAGCCTGTGACCTGAACTTCGCCCAGTGCTGTTTCTCTCGTAAACAAAGCACTGTTGAGAACTTTTGCGACCTTGGCAGCATCTTCTCCATAGAACATAAAATTGCCGCCAGCTTCAAATCCAACCAGAGTATCCGGGTGCTGCGCCTTTAATGCAGTGTATTCGGCTGCACTGGCGGCGTTCAGTTCAAGGGGAAAGTCGATGGCTCTTCTTTCTTTGTCCGACAGGTAGCGGTTAGACTGAATCATCAGATCAATATATTTTTCGACCCGATCCCAGCGGAGAAGCACTTTCTGATGGTCGGGATAATGCTCAAACGTCAGACCCTTGCTGTCATGGTCAAGCCAACCACTGCTTCCGTCCAGATAAGTGTGTGAAGAACCGCCGGGGCCATACGGTGCATATTCGTTGGCAAGAGCTTTTGCCCGGAGTTTTCGGTCAGGCTGGAGCTGATAAATTTTCCAGATGCGAAGTTTGCTGTTTTCAAAGTTAGAACCTCTCCGCAGCGCATTTTCGATCTCAGCCTGTGACAAAGAGAAAGCGGAGGGCGATTTTTCGCTCTCCGCTTGGTCGATGGATTCAATTTGTTCAGCTTCGGTGGGAATGTGTGCATCGAAGAAACTTAGCTGTAAATCAGCTCGTTCATCACCAGTTCCTCGGCCTGTGCTTTCAGACTGTTCATGTGCTGCACCCATGCCATCTGATTCTGCTCTTTGTCCGGAGCCGGGTTCTGTTTCAGAAGCTGCTCCATGGTCTGCTGCATCCGGCTCTCTGCCGTCTGCTCCACCTCCATCAGGTGCGGATGCAGAGTCCCCGACAGGAGCATCGTGTTGTACAGCACCGGGCGATGGTCTTTCAGGTACGTCCGGCGCAGCCTGCCGTACTTGCCCAGCGGCTTCCGGGGCTGGTTCAGGGTCAGGTTCGGGAGCTGGTAGTCCCCGACGGTCGAGTAGGTCACGTTCCTGCTGTTCATATTCATGTTGGCTCCTTTCTGCATTGCGGCGGCGGATAGTAGTCTTTACGGTTCGTTCAATGTTGCGCAGCACATCCCGGCTGCATTCGCTGACTGCGGTGCCCAACGCATACACGGCGGCAGGCGAGGAAAAAGAGAAGATGGCCTGAAAATCATCCCGGTCAAAATGACCGTCCGGCTCCAGACCGCAGCGTTCCAGAACCGTATACAGGATACTGATGGCAGCGGCACTTTTGAACTGGAACTCCTGTCCGGCTTCATCATAATCCATCAGGAACGAACCGTCAACGATGTCGAGAATGTCATTGCTATTGTTGTCCCAATAGGAATCCACCAGCTTGCCCGTCAAATCGGAAATCTGCTGGCTGAGCCTTTCATGGTAAACGCCGTACTCTCTGGCAATCATTTCCGACACAGGCTGCACCAGATCGGGGCCGAGCTGCCACACCTCCGGGTCACGGGAATTGCGGCGCACCCCGGTGTCGCTCACATCAAAGACATAGTGCAGACGCGGCACACTGCTGGACTGGTCTAACAGTGCGATGCCCTTGGAGCCGCGCCGGACATAGCGGTTCATGCGATTGTTCCAGATGTCGAAGCTGGCGCAGGCAGTGGCATCAGGCCGCTGGGCGTAGATCATCAGCTGGTCTGCAAAGCTGTACTTGTACAGCCGGGATGCAGTGGTCAGGTAGTCCGTCCAGTTTTCCCAATACCGGGTCAATTCTTTTGCCGTTTGCTGGGCAAGGGCGAGATATTCTTCGGTTTTGCTTGGCATTTTGGCCTCCTTCTTTAGTTTTCAGGGTATAAAAATAGCGGGCAACCTTTTTGTGGTCGCCCGCCGGAAAGTGTATCGAGATAAGATTATTTGCTATTGCCCTTTATGTACTTCATAACGCAGCACCCCATCACGATGACGGGAAGCACGGTTCGTAAACCGAGGTCGCCGACCCGCACATTTACATCAATCACAAGCCCTGCAAACCATGCCGCTAAAGTGAAAACAGTTGCCCAACCGTAACTCATAGAACTGTACTCCTTCCTATGTGAATATTCAAAACTTTCTTCTCAGCTTCAGCTTTCATAGCTGCCCGCAAGGAACTTACATTTATTCGACTCGAATGTTTACCGGATTCAGTGTAAGGTTACCTCCGCCCGCCACCTTATACCATTTGCCTCGTTCGAGTTTGATTCTTTCCGTTACGCCCTGTGTAATATATCCGATTCTGTATTTTTCTCCAGTCTCTACATCGGTAAAGACCACCTCAGTATCACAATCACCGCTCACTTTTACAGTTCCCCAAAGTGGCTGTATTTGTTCTGTCTTTATGGTGCCCTCATCGTTTGAAAGGGTGAAAGTATGGCTTCTCTGAATATTGATATAAATCGCCACCAGAAAAACCGTTGCCAGACATAAAGCAAACCTTCTTGTTTTCATCGAAACACCTCCTGTAAATTCGGTTTTATCGAATCATATCACATAAGCGGACTCTTCAAACTTACAGTTCAGTTTCCACTGCAAGCTGCTCCTGCTTCTCTTTTTCATCAGCGATTTGGACATCAACATCTTCGCGCATCTTTTTCAGAAGTGCAAGGACTCGCTTGATTTGATCCTTGGTGTTTTCCACCCTGCTCTGTGCCTGATTGATGTGATCCAGAACTGCCCAGTCTGCAAAGAGGCCGTCAAAGAAGAAATCCGCAAATTTCAAAAAGCTGTCCACCGTAATCTGAAGGTCTGCGGTGATCTCAACATCAGCAAGCTCAGTTTTGAACCGCCGCAGTTCCACTTGGAGCTGTTCGATTTGTTCCTGTGCATCGTCCAGTTCCTCATACTTGGCAAGATCGGCCATCAAACCGCCGCCCATTACGTCCCATGTACTCCAGCCCTCGGCATTGTCGAGGGTTTCCAGAACTTCATTGACCGTATGCAGGGCGGTCTTTCCGGCGTTGATAGCTTCCAGCAGCTCCCGTTTTTGGACTTTCAGCGCGGCAATGCGGCTTTCGCTTTCCGCAATCTGCTGTGCGGCAAGGTGGGCAGAAACTTTGATGCTTTTGATTTTTTCGGAAAGAGCAGCTTGATACTGCCTTTCGCAATCGGACAGCCGTGCCAGTCTATTTTGAATCTGCTCCAAGTCGGCATCAACGGAAGAAAGGTTATGGAAAGCAGCATCGTACTTGACACGGGCTGCATAGGCTTCCTGCCGTTCCTTGTCCAGCTTCTCATCCATTTTTCCGATCACCTGATAGAAAAATGCGGCAAGGCTGTGTCCCTCCAGACGGTCCACGTCAGCCTGTTCCGCCAGCTTGGATTTTTCCAGCATTTTCAGGCGATCAGCAAGCGTATCTCTCTGGGCGGTCAGTTCTTTCTGTTTTGCTTCGCAGCTTTTCTTTTCAGCGACCTGCTGCCAAAGCTCTTTCAACGTAGAATCACTCATATGGAATGTCCTTTCCCGGCATTACGTTTCTTCGTTCAGAAGCTGGTTCAAAAAATGCTGCCGATTATTTACAAATGTTTTGGTGATAACGTAGCTGTCCGTATCTTCATACTGACAAGGATGAATCGTGCCATTGTCGAAGCTAAAAATCTCAGCATCAGGCATTCCGAGGAGAATGGGTGAATGTGATACGATAATGAATTGCGCCCCTTCTTGGGCACACCGATAAATGTTGATCAGTAACGTGAGCTGCCGCTGCGGGGATAAAGCGGCTTCCGGCTCGTCAAAAATATAGACTCCATCTGCACCCATGTAGTCCTGCGCAATGGCGAGGAAACTTTCACCGTGTGATTTTTGGTGATAGCCTTTGGAGGGATGGTCGTCATCGGAATAGTCGATTTCCTTGGTGGCTACATTATAGAAACTCTCTGCTCGGAGAAAATACCCGAACTTTGGTCTGCGATACCCCTTGGAAATCGTCATAGCCTCACATAGTTCCGAATGGGAGTTGTATGTGGAAAATGAATAGTTCTTCGTTCCACCCTCTGCGTTGAAGCCGTAAGCAACAGCGATTGCTTCCAGAAGCGTAGATTTTCCACTTCCATTTTCGCCAACAAAGAACGTAATGGGCTTATGGAATGTAAAAGTGTCGATTCCACTGATGGCAGGAATCTGACGAACATAATTGTATGGGCGAACTCTGTTCCAGTCGATGGTCAGCCCTTGGATAAACAAATCGTTCATACAGCACTCCATACTATATAATGTAAGAAACACTTAGCTCCGCTCAAACCCAAGATAGCGGGTGCCCTGAAAACTCAGCTTTCCAATGTCGCCCTCCACAAGCATTCCGTAGTCCGAACCACTTACGGTAAGCTCCATGCGGTCGCCGCTCTCTACCTGAAAGGTCACATAATAGGTCGTGAACGTATGCGCCATCGTATCGTCTGTATGGTGGCGAGAAACTTCCGTTCGCTTTGCCACCACCGTTGCCGGAACAGTCAGCCGCGGCGAATGGTTGTTTTTATTCCATGTGCTGATATTTCCGATGATGGTGTATAGGATCATACCCAAAACCACAAGGAACAGGATGGGAAACAGGATGCTGAACAGCATATCAAATCCAGCGTAAAACATTTCACTCCTCCAAAATTTCTTCCAGCAGGTCCTTTACATCGTCCAGAAAGGATTCTTCTCCAAGGGTGTTCACCTTGAAGAACACCGCTTGACTGCCTCCTGCGGTGATGGCAGACAGCCGGATCGGACTGTCCGCATTCTGGAACATGGTCAGCGTCAGACTCAGGCGGTTGCCGCCCATCATGCTGTACCGTTCAAACACACGGACGCTGCACCGGGCATCGCCCTCTTTGAAATCACTGCCTGCCTCTAAATCTGCCGACCAACTGCTGTCCGGGATTTCATTTTCCAGCTTCCGAAGCAGCTTGTCAAAGTTTTTGTTTCGGATGGTCTTTTCAAAGATTGCCATAATGGTTCCTCCGTTCTGACAATTAAAAATCGGTCCCTTATTTTTGATACGAGCAGAGCCACAGGAAAATTGCGGAGAAATCGCTTGAAGAAAGGAATTTTGTCTGATTTGATTATAGCATATCTTTTGGAAGAACAAAATACTTTATGTACGCCGCCCGCAGGCGGCAAAAGTCAATCCAGTGGAAATTCCAGTTCGGCAAATTCCGCATCGGTCAGCAGTTTCAGCTTTTCGATAACCTGTTCGGACAGTTCCCGCAGGGCGGTTTCATCGGGCATCAGGTAGCACTGCATGAGCCGCAGTTCGTGGATAAGCCCCAGCCGGGTGCCGGAGTTGTAGAGCATCATCAGCATGAGCTCTTCGTGGTTAAAGTTCATGGGCATCCCTCGCTTTCCGGCAGACGGTTGGATTGCACTCCGGGGCATCGCACTTTTCCTTGAGATTCATCAGTACCGAATGGCGTTCCGGCTGCTTGTCCAGAAACCCCTGTAAATCTTTGAAGCCGATGCTGTC
>OGRJ01001604.1_pt1 | contig 18476 bp, 16 predicted proteins | sample 1553411 | NCBI WGS metagenome assembly OGRJ01 (sample SAMEA2580084, study PRJEB22360) | human gut metagenome | biome: human gut; feature: human-associated habitat; material: faeces | place: Denmark | collected 2008/2010
GGCACAGGATGACCAGCAGAAACGGCAGGTTCACCCAGCGGCGGATGCCGGTGCGCTGCTGCTTGCCGGGCTGCCGCCGCAGCCGGCCAGAACAGTGGCCAGCATCAGAACAGCAAGGCAAAGCGCAAGGCCGTTGCGAAGTTTCTTGTTCATACTTTTTCCTCCTTCTGATACGTTACACGTACAGTATATTTCTATCCGGCCAGGCCGGGTAGTTCCTGTCACTCCTGACACGCGAACTCGTGCATCATGGTGGCCGTAATGCGGATCATGTCGTAAAACGCGTCCACTGCCAAATGCTCATTTGGGGAATGGATGTTCGCATTCTTGCTGGAAGCGCCGAACATGGCCGCGGGGATATTGGCCTCTTTGCAGAAGACGTACATCGGGGACGTGCCGCCTGAGGTGCACTGGATGCAGGGCTGTTCGTGGAACAGCGTTTCCATGGTGCGCACGATGGCCTTGCAGAAGGGCGAGTTCGGGTCGCTGCGGAAAGCAGGGCAGCCGGAATGGCATTTGATCTCAATATCGGCAAAGCCGTGCTTATCCAGATGCTGGCGCAGCAGCTTCAGGATGCGGTCCGGTTCCTGCCCGGGCACAAGGCGGAAATCTATTTTGCAGCTTGCCTTGCCCGGCAGCACCGTCTTGCTGCCCTCGCCCTGATAACCCGCCGTGATACCGCAGATATTGCAGGTGGGCTGATAATACAGGCGCTTGAGAAGGTCCTCGCCGTGCTCGTCATTGATGAACTTTTCAATACCCAGAATGTTTTTCTTGGTGTCTTCCTCACTGAATACGTCCGTTTTCAGTGCGTCCAGCTCAGCCTGCGAAATGGGCTGGATGCCGTCGTAGAAACCGTCGATCAGAATTTTGCCCGTCTTGTCACGCAGGGTGTTCAGCGCTTCCACCAGGTGCCACACGGCGCTGGGCATGATGGCCGCGTACATCGAGTGCGCGTCCTTCTCGCTCACCTTCGCGTGCAGCTCCACATATAAAAGGCCTTTTACGCCCATGGTGATCTCGGCCGGGCCGCCCTTTTCACGGTGGCCGCCCTCCCACACATAGCCGTCGCACTGAATCATCTCCGGATGTGCCTTGGCCACGCTCTCCAGATGGGGGCTGCCGCTCTCCTCTTCGCCTTCAAAACAGAACTTCACATTCAGGGGCAGCTTGCCATGCACCTTCTGCCATGCGTCCACTGCGCACAGACGGGTGACAAGGCCATCCTTGTTGTCCGCCACGCCGCGGGCATAGATAACGCCGTCGCGGATATCGGCCGAATACGGCGGGGTAATCCATTCATCAATGGGGTCCACCGGTTGCACGTCATAATGGTCATAGAAGCCGAACGTGCGGTCCACTTCGCCCTTTATCTCGCCGTAAATAAACGGGCTGCCGCCGGTCTCCAGCACGGTAGGCTCCACACCAAGCTTTTTCAACTCGTCCACCACCATGCCGGCCATTTTTTCAATGCCTTCGCCCGTGGCCGCTATGCTGGGCTGGCGGCAGAAGCGCAGCAAAAGCTCCAGATATTCCTCTTTGTGCTCTTCAATGTAATCCAGTACCTTTTGCACTTTTTCGTCCATAATGAGCCTCCTTGAAGTTTTTTCTGATATAAATATGGTATTTCAAACACTCTGCCGGGCCTGGCCGGCCTTTGTGCGGGCATCCACCCACACGCCGCCCAGGCGGGACAGGATGCCGAAACCGAAAATCAGGCAGGTAAACAGCACCATCACGCTGCGGGCCGGAAGCTGGCTGTACAACCAGCCGTACAAAAATGCGCCTGTGCTGCTGCCGATACCTTTGCTGGCCACCGTCTTCATCGTCTGGGCGGTGCTGCTCACCTCCCGGCTGAAGGTGCGGCCTATCATCAAAGTGATGGGCGTCAGGATAAGCGCCTGCGCGCTTCCGCCGATAAAATGAAACACGGCTACCAGAAAAAACGGGAACTGCTGCGTTCCAATCAGCGCAAGAGAAAGAATGCGCCCGCTGAACACCAGAAAACCCAGCATTACCATTGTTTTGGGGTGCAGCACCGGCTGGATGGCCGGCATCAGGGAAAAGGCCACCGTCTGCCCTACCATGGCAATAGTGATAAGCACTGAGGTATATTCTGTGGAAAAACCCCTGTCGGACATATACACCGCCAGGTAGGAAAGCGCCCCCGCCTCGGAAAAGCCCCACAGCACCATAGTGCCGTAAATATAGGCCGACTGCCAGCTTGTAAACAGCTGCTTCACGGGCACTCCGGCCTTTTGGCGCCGGGGCACACCGCTGCTCTCTTTCATCAGCAGAGACATGGCAATACACAGCGCAGCGAACAGCATGCATACCGGGAACAGCGATGTGGTGCCCAGCCGCGGGATAAGCACCCCTGCCAGAATAGCGCCGCCGCTGTAACCCAAAGGCGACCCCACGCGGAACAGGCCAAAATAGCGGGTGTCGCTTTCCAGCTGCTCCAGAAGAAGCTTGTCTACAAGGTCGCAGCATGAAACGACAAAATAGCCGTACAATGCATAAGCGGCCGCCAAGTGCGGCAGTGTGGCAGCGCGCGACATATACAGCACTACCAGCACTACACAGGAAAAGCAGATGCTTACCGTCAGCCGGGGCCGGCGCGTTTTATCGGCAAAATAGCCTATCGTCATGGCAGAGACGATGGTCACTACATAAAACAGGCCGTTCAGCATGCCTATCTGCACGCTATTCATGCCTCGCAGCTCGAAATACAGGCCAAGATAAGGGACAAACAGCGCCTCCGCTACCCAGTAAAATACAAAAAACAGAAAATATGGGATGCTGCGCAGCAGCGGATGCATGCGGTTCGTTTCAGACAAGCTCTACCCCTATCCCCTTCTCGCGCAAGGCGGACACATACTTTTCGTCCAGCTCTCTGCCGGTGATGACAATATCAAATTTTTCCAACGGCGCCACATGCATGAACGCATAAGAGCCGAACTTGGTATGGTCACACAGGAGGATGGTCTTCTGGGAATTCTCTATCATGCTCTGCTTGAGCGGTACATCGTTCTGGTTATGGCTCATGATGCCGCCCTGCAGGTTCACGGCGTCCGCACCGATGAACGCCACCTTGGCATACATCTGGCGGATGGCATTTTCTGCAAAATAACCGTGGAAGCCGAAATACTGGCGGCGGAATACACCGCCTATCATCAAAAGGTCCACATACTCTTTGTTTACAAGCTCCAGCGCCACATACAAATCATATGTAATAATGCCCAGATGGTTTCGCACCGGCAGTTCCTTGGCCAGTTCCAGCACAGTAGAACCGGAATCGAACATAATATTGTCGCCCTCATAAATATAGGCGCTGGCAGCCCGCGCGATGCGGTTCTTCTCATCCATATTGACTGAAAGGCGCATGGCATACGTTGGATCCAGCGAGGCCGCCTCTCTCGCCTGAAGAATCACGCCGCCGCGCGTCTTCTGCAGCACGCCGCGGCTGGCCAGCTCGTCCACATCGCGGCGCACCGTGGCCATGGAGACGTGCAGGTATTCGGCCAGCTCTTCCAGTGTCATGATGCCGTCACCGTTCTGGTCGGCAAGCTCTGTAATCATGTGAAAACGCTCTGCTCGTATCATAACAGTGTAACTCTCCCGTTATTGCTCACAGTTCATGCATCAGCCCGCGGGTAGCGGGGTACAGGCTGTCATAGATATGGCGGATCTTTTCATACTGGCTGTGGCGCTTTGCATCCGGCTGCACCACACGGCCCGGCTTTATTACTGCCGCCAGCTCGTCAAAGCTGTGCAGAGCCCCGGTGCCCAGCGCCGCCAGCAGCGCGCATCCATAGCTTGCACCGATGCTCACCTTCGGAATGCTGAGCGGCTTGCCCAGAATATCTGCCACAATCTGCATCCACACCGGATTTTTGGTGCCGCCGCCCACCACTGTCACCATATCCACCGGCAGGCCTATCTCTTCCATCACCGCGATGTTCTGCGCCACCGAGAAGCCGATACCCTCCAGCGCCGCATGATAGATATGCTCGCGCGTATGCTCCAGTGTGAGGCCGAAAATAACGCCGCGCGCCTTTTCATCGTTCACGGGGCAGCGCTCGCCTGCAAAATACGGAAGCACCACAAGGCCCCCGCTTCCCGGCGGGATATCCCGCACACGCTCCATCATTTCGGCATACGGCTCGGCCACGCTGCCGTCCATCAAATCAAAATACAGCGTGTCGCGCATCCAGCGCGTCAGCGTGCCCGCGGTGTTGGTGCCGCCCGAAACGCTGTAGGTGCCCGGCACTGTAAAATTGCCGCCGTGGATGCGGTGGTCGTACACCATGTGGTCGGCGCAGTAATAGAAGAACAGCGACGAGCCGAACTGGAACATCACGCGGCCGGGCTTCACAATGCCCACACTGATGGCTTCGCTGGTGGAATCGCCTGTGCCGCATATTACGGGCGTGCCCTCAGCAAGGCCCGTCTGCGCCGCAGCCCCGGCCGTCACACGCCCGGCAATGTCGTGTACGAACATGGTGCGCGCCAGTTGGCTGCCGCTGCAGAACAGCCCCGCCTCGGCCTCGTTGATCTGCCCGTCCTGTGTATAAAGCGGCTTGAAGGACGACTTCGCCAGAAACTGGTCTATCACATATTCTCCGGTGAGCTTTGCCGTAATGTAAGAAGAGCCGGTGAGGAATTTATAGGTTCGGGCATATACGTCCGGCTCATGGTTTTTGATCCACATGATTTTGGGCGCAATGTCGTCGGAACACAGCGTATGGCCGAACAGCTCTTTTACCCTTTCCGGGCCGTAGTGCCGGTTCAGAAAAGCGATTTCTTCGCTGGCCCTCGCGTCAATGCCGTACAAAATGGCCTTGCGCAGCGGCCGGCAGTTTTCATCCACCGGAAGGCAGTCGCAGCCAAGCACATCGGCGCCTACGCCCGCAATGTCTCTCGGGTCAATGCCGGTTTCCTGCAGAATGCCCTTCGACACCTTGCAGAAATCATTCCACCAGACAGCTTCTGCATCCTGCTCAAAGTGGTTGGGCTGCGGGTTTTCCATCTCATGCTTTGCCGAATGGGCCGCCACCACTTCATAGGCTTCATTCACCAGCACACCCTTTGTCTCAAAGGTGCCCACATCTATTCCAAGGTAATATTTTGCCACGGCCTTTCCCCCCACCGAATCTTTCCAAAACGCCCGGTGCGCAGGGGCTCACATCGCGCTGCGGTACGCCTTTACGATGCTCATAATCTCCTCTACGCGCGCAGGGTCTACATTGTTTTCAAACTTGCCGTCTGTCTTGAAAGCGGTGCCTACGCAGGCGCCGTCGCTGGCGTCCAGCTTTTCCCTGGCCGTTTTGGCGTTGAACCCGGTGTTGCAGAACACAGGCACGCCGCCTGCCACGCTTTTCACCTCGCTGATGAGGTCTGTTTTTGTCTCAGAACCCGCACTTGCGCCGGACACGCACAACGCATCGGGCGCATAGCCGAACAGAATGGATTTGGCAATCGTTTTGATGTCGCGCTCTACAAGGTACACGTCAGATTCCGGGTTCACCTTATACAGCATCTTCAAATGATCCAGGCCCAGGGCCTTTTTGCGGCGCACCACATTGGCCGCATCGGTGACGGAAACGCCATATTCACCCATATAAGCGCCCGTAAAGGCACTGCGGATAAAGTAAGCGCCCGTGGCCGCGGCAAGGTCCAGGCTGGCCAGCGGGTTCATCACCACATTCACGCCGTAGGGCACTTTGATCTCCTGCTTCAGACGGCCCACAATATAGGCGATAGCCGCCACTGTAACGTAATCCGCTTTAGTCTGATAGGGCATACTGAATTCGTCGGCGATCAGAAGGCCGTCCACGCCGCCTTCCTGCAGGGCGTGTATGTCGGCCCGCGCCTGGCTGACCACAGCCTCCAGGTCATTGCCATAGTACGGATCTCCCGGCAAAGCGCGAAGATGCACCAGCGCAATAATAGGCTTTTCCACACCAAACAGATCTTTCGTCCACATTGTTCTTAATACCCCTTTTCATTTTTGCTTTTGAATGGTCTGCATTTTCGTCATTTCTCACAAAATATGCAATTTGTTTCATAAATGCTCTGAAAATCAGACGGCAAACTCACCAAAAGTCCAAAACTATGAAATTATTGTGGTTAATCATAGCATATCCTTTTTCGCTTTGCAAGAGAAAAGTGAAATAAATTTATTACAATTTGAAATGTTTTGACATCCAAGCCGGCGTTATGGTATAGTAATTTTGAAAGCAAAAGGGCAATTTTCTTGTATTTTACAATTCAAAAACGTTTACTTGTCCTTTGTGTGTGATTTTATTAACAAGCCACCTGCATCGTTGTTATTTCCGCCTCTAAAAAACGATTAAAAGTTGCAAAATACGTCATTGCTTCTACATACATTTTGAATATTCAGCCCTGTAACCGGGAAATGCAGATGTTTTGTTTTTGCATTGCACACAACTGTGCAGGCTTCCGCCATCCGGCGCCGCCTTGGCGCGCGCCGCACGGTTCTTTTGTGTTTCGCCCGCGCGGCGCGGGTACCATATTCATTTTTATTTTTTGACGGACAAAGGAGGAGTATCAATGCCACATTTAAGGCGGGAACAGCTTGCCGGAATGGGAATTCACTACATGTACCATTCCCTCGATTACTTTTTGGAGTGCCAGCAGGAGCTGGGCTTCAAAACCATTGAGATGTGGTGCGGCCGGCCGCATTTTCTGCTGGATGACCACGGCTACCAGAGCACATCCGAACTGAAAAAGAAAGTAGAGGCACACGGGCTGCATATTGGCGTGTTCACGCCTGAATGCGCCATGTACAACTATCTTATCTGCGCGCATGATGAGTACGCCCGCAAGCGGGCGCTTGGCTATTATACGAACGGCATCAAGGCCGCAGGCGAGGTAGGTGCCAAAGTAATGCTCACCAACTGCTGCGGCTGTGACTGGAATGAAGACCCCGAACGCGTGTTTGAACGCGCCGCCAGTATGCTGCGCACACTGGCCCCCATTGCGGCGGACTGCGGCGTCACGCTTGCTGTTGAGACAGTGAGGCCGGAAGAATCTCGCATGATCATCAAACTGCCTGAACTGGCACGGCTGCTGAAAGCGGTGGATCACCCCAATGTAAAAGCTGCGCTGGATCTGACTGCCGTGGGGGTAGCCGGCGAGACGGTGAAGGAGTGGTTTGAAACGCTGGGCAGCGATATCCGCCACATGCACTTTGTGGATGGGCGCCCCTACGGCCACCTTGTGTGGGGCGATGGCCTGCATCCCATGGCTGACTACATCGAACTGATGAACCAGTACGGGTATGAGGGTTACCTTGGGCAGGAGATTACCGACGGCCGCTATTTCGCAGACCCCCGCGAGGCGGACCGGCGCAATATCGCGGCCTTTGAGCCGTTCTTCGTGTAAGGAGGTGCTGAACATGAAACTTATCGATATCAGCAGGATATCTGTTTTGAATATCCATTACAATAACTACACCCTGGATTATTTTCTGGATTGCCAAGCCAGGCTCGGCGTAAAAAATGTGGAGCTGCTGGGTGCTCATCAGGGACTGTGGATGGATGAATACGGCTATCAGGACGCCGCGCCCATCCGTAAAAAGCTGGAAGCGCGCGGGCTTTCCTGCCCGGTGTTCACGCCGGAAAACTGCGGCTACGGCTACCAGTTTGCCGCAAAAGAGCCGGAGCTCAAAGAGCGCTGTTTCCGTTATTTTGCGAACGGCATCCGCTTCGGCGCAGAGCTGGGCGCCAAAATTCTGGAGGCCAACAGCGGCTGGGGCTATTGGAATGAGCCGGAGGAAGAGGGCTTCAAGCGCTCGGCCGAGATGCACAGCCGCCTGGCTGAAGTAGCAAAAGAATACGGCATGACCATCGCCTGTGAATCGCTTCGCCCGCAGGAGACACGCATCGGTTACCGCATCGACCAAATCAAACGCCTGTTCGACACAGTGCGGCATCCTAACTTCAAGGTCATGATAGACCTCACTGCCATCTGCGTACAGGGGGAAAGCATACAGCGCTGGTTCGACACCTTTGGCGCCGAAAATATCATTCACAGCCATTTTCAGGACTGCGACCCCTATGGCCACTATGTGTGGGGCGACGGCAAGCAGAACCTGCACGATATGCTGTGCGCTTTTCTGCGCAACGGTTACACGGGCCTGTTCAGCCAGGAGCTGACGGACGGGCGCTATTTTGCAGACCCCTTCTATCATGACCAGCGCAACATGCGTAACCTTCGCATGTACACAGAATAAGGAGGCGGGCTTTATATGTCAAAACTGCTGATGAGTCAGCTTGCCGCTACCAATATGGTGTATATGCACTTTTCCTTCGGCTACTTTTTGGATTCCATGGACCGCCTTGGCGTCCACCGGCTGGAGCTGTACGGATGCAGCAATCATTTTCATTTTTATGACAGCGAGGAAGACCCTGCCCCTGCCATGAAGAAGCTGCTGCGCAGCCGCGGGTTCGAAGTGGTATCTCTGATGCCGGAAGAAAACACCTATGCTGTAAATATCGCTGCGCCCGAGGCCAATATACGGGATAAGACGGTGGCGCAGTACAAGCGCTTCATTGAAGCCGCCGCCGAGCTGGAGTGCCCGCAGATGCTTCTGTGCCCGGGCCGTCCCTACTGGGATAAACCCTTCTCGCTTGGGTACCGGTGCGGGCTTGATTCTGTGGAAAAGCTGGTGCGCCACGGTGAAAAGTACGGGGTAACGCTGATGTACGAGAACCTGAACCCGCGTGAATCGCGCCTGGCGTCCAACCGCTTCGATCAGTTCCGCGTAGTGAAGGAGATAGATTCCCCTTATCTGAAGTGCTGTGTGGACACCGTGCCCGTGGCCTGCGCGGGCGAAACACTGGAGCAGTATTTTGAACTGATGGGTAACAAACTGGCACATATCCACCTGAATGACGGACGCCCCACAGGCCATATGAAATGGGGCGACGGCATCCAAGACCTGGACGCCCACCTGAATGCCATGCGCAAGTACGGCTACACCGGCACCATCACCATGGAGATGGCCAACGGCGCCTATCAGCTGGACCCGGAGCCGCATTACCGCGCCAATATCGAAACTCTGCGCAGCCATTTTGACGGGGGGGAACTGGTATGAATGAATGGAGCATGGCCCGCTTTTGTGTTCTGACGGCGCCGTTTCTGCATCATACGCTGGAATATGGCCTGGATTCCATTGCTGCCAATGGCTTTTCCAGCATCGAATTATGGGGTGCCTCGCCTCATTACTGTCTGGACGATTATGACAGCGCCTCCCGCGCACACGCTGTGCGCGGGATAAACAGCATGCTGGCTGCGCGCGGCCTTACTATGGCGGTATACCACCCCGAGCAGGTGCGGCAATACCCTGTCAACATCGCTTCCCCCAGCGCGTACATACGAAAAAAAAGCCTCGATTTTATGCGCCGCAGCATTGAGGACGCCGCAGCCTTCAGCGCACCCATCATGATTCTGGCGCCCGGCTGGGTGTTCGTAGATGATTTCACACAGGCCGACACACAGCGCGCCGTGGAAAGCATACAGCAGCTGGCCGAATGGGCAAAGCCATTGGGGGTGCGTCTGGCCATGGAGCAGCAGGAGCCCGCCACCAGCCTTTTGTGCAGCACGCTGCCGCGCCTTTCACACTTGGTAAAAGCGGCCGGGACAGAGGCCTGCATGGACATTCCGCTGGCGCTGGAAAGCGGCGTTGGCGCCGATGATTATTACGAGGCTTTCGGCTCTTTGGCCCACATACATCTGGCAGATACCGGCTACCGTGCCTTCGGTCAGGGAAGCCTGGATATCTCCGGGCTTTTGAAAAGCCTTGACGCACACGGCTATGCCGGAAAGGTCAGCATCTCGCTTTGGGGCGCCGCGCATTACCCTGACCCGGACACCCCGCTGCGCGCATGCCGCGACTGGCTGCTGGCGCATGGCTGCTGAAAGGCACGTATTTTGAAAAATGGAAGGGAGCAATCTCGACATGCTATATGAAGCCCGCCTTGCCCGTGCACGGCAGGCCATGCGTGAGAAGGGCATCGACCTTCTCCTGCTTACCCCTGCCACCGACCTGTTCTATCTGACAGGCATGCGCGGCCATTTGTTCGAGCGCCTTGCCTGCTGCATCATTACCAAAGACGAGGTTCACTTTATTTCGCCTGTGTTTGAGCTTGGGAACCTGAAGGAGGATACGCGCAGCCTTCTGTGCTGCCACGGCTGGCGTGACGGAGAGGACCCCTTTGCGCTGGCGAATGGCCTGCTGCCGCGGCAGGGCTGCACCATTGCTGTGGGCGCAGCCGTGCCCAGCTGGGTGCTGCTTGGCATGCAGACGCTGCGGCCGCAGTACACTTGGGTTTCGGCCGAAGACCTGATGCGCGGCCTGCGCATGGTGAAGGATGAAGCCGAGTATGCCCTTTTGAAAAAGGCACAGCAGAACAGCTGCCGCGCTTTGTGCCGCCTGATAGAACACGGGCTGTGCGGCATGACGGAATTGCAGGCCGGCAAGCTGCTGATGCAGTACAGCGATGAAGAGGGGGTGGATTCGCCCGACGGCGTCCCCATTGTGGCCGCCGGGCCGAACAGCGCCCTGCCGCACCACGTTACGGGCGACACGGTAATCTGTCCCGGCGATGTAGTGGTGATAGATTTCGGCGGCGAAAACAGAGGCGAAGGCTATATTGCCGATACCACCCGCGTGTTTGCCATCAAACGCATGCCGGAGGGCCTTCAGGAAATTTATGATATTGTCATGGCTGCCAACCAGGCCGCCTTTGAGGCGGCCAAGCCGGGCGCCGTGTGCGAAGATGTGGACAAAGCAGCCCGCAGCGTGATAGAAAAGGCCGGCTACGGCCAGTACTTCACCCACCGGCTGGGTCATGGCCTTGGCCTGGATGTGCACGAGCACCCCTATCTTTCGGCCGGCAGCAAGCATATCATCCAGGCCGGCAATGTCTTTTCCGACGAGCCAGGCATTTATATTCCCGGGCGCTTCGGCGTCCGCATCGAAGACCTGCTGTTTGTCCATCCCGAAGGCGCTGAACGCCTCACACCGCTGGACCATGCCCTGCGTGTGGTGGATTAAGCTTTTTTATCATGCTGCATGCAGGCGCCACACAGCCGGGGCCGGGCAACACAGCAAGCGTCCCGTCTTGCAGTTCCGGCGCAGCATACAAGCAGCCCTCCCGCCAGCCGTCAGGCTGGCAGGGGGGGCTTTCCGTTTTCTTATCCCCTCCCTGTGGTAAGCTGCTTTGCGCCGCAGCAGGGTGCGGTTTGCACATGGCACCGCAGGAAAAAACGCCGCAATACGCCTGCCCACCGGCCGCAGGCCCTTCCTTTCCATACAGCCACAGATCCTTTGCGGCACATAAAAGGGGCGCCGCCTCCGAAAGACGCGGCAAGTGGAAAGCGCCGGGGCGCAGTCGGAAACTACGGGAAATGAATCTGCCCGCAATACAAACCGTCCTGCCGGAGAGCATGCGTGCGGGGTAACCTGAAAAGGCTGCTTTGTGCGCACAACAGCCCCTCTCTGCGGGAATGCCGCTTTTCACGGGCCCGGCTAAAATGTACGGGGCCCCGCTCTGACTCTGATTTTACAGGCTGCTAAAATCATGCTATACTGTCAGCATAGCAAAACAGAACCGGGGGAGCTTTTCTATGATTTTTTACAGTGCCGTCACCGGGCTCAGCATATGGCTTGCCGCACTGGCGCAGAACAAAAGGGAGCACGCCCCGCTGGCGGGGGAAAAAAACGGCCCCAGCTGGCGGCTTCTGGCGGCGCTCAGCGCTGTGCCGCTGTTTCTTGCCATGGCCTTCCGCTATGATGTGGGTACAGATTATCTGCCAATTTATGACGCACGGTTTCAGGAGGCGGCTGCCGGCCTTCACGATTCTGTTGATTGGGACCCCGCCTACTGGCTTATTTTCCGCGTATGCTCTGTGCTGTTCGATTCCTCTGTGTCGGTGTTTATCGTCAGCGCTCTGCTCATCATCGGCTTTTTGTGGGTGGCCGTCTGGAAGCTGTCGCCCGCGCCGTGGCTAAGCATCGCCGTCTTTGTGGCGTCGCGCCAGTTCTTCATCAGCTTAAACGGCGTGCGTCAAAGCACGGCGCTGGCGCTTGTGTGCGTGGGGCTCATCTTTGTTGCGCAGAAATCGTTTTGGAAGTATGCCCTGTGCGTCATCGCCGCGTGTATGTTCCACGCCTCCGTCATTGTGTTTCTGCCGCTGTATATCCTTGTATGGATACCGCTTACCCCCGCTGTCAGCCTTGGCCTGCTGGTGCTGGGTTCTTTGCTGCGCACGCCGCTGCTGTGGGTGCTGCGCGCGCTGGCCGCCCAGACGAAATATGCCAACTATTTCGGTTCTATCTATGATTCCACACTGCGTTTCCATCCGCAGACATTTCCCCTGTTCGTATTCCTGTTCATCATCGTGTGCTTTGTTGTTTCACAAAAGCCCATCCAAAAGGAAGAACGGCTGTTCCGCTTTTTATTCAACCTGAATGTAGTGTCGCTTTTCCTCTCTTTTAATCTGGATCTTTTCCCCCAAGCGGAGCGCATCAGCTGGTCGCTGGAATTCCCATGCGTCCTTTTTATGCCCATGGTTCTGTGCCGTGTAGAGGACAAATTAACGCGCCGCGTGCTGACAGGCGCTGTGCTTGCCGCCTATATTCTCGTGATGTGGTACCGTATCGTCATGGTGGGCGACCACGAGGTGCTGCCCTACCGCTGTGTGTTTTTCCCGGAATTCATCTTTCCATAACCCGATGCGCCGTGTGCAGTGCGTATCGAAAAAAGGCGGGCCCATGGCCTGCCCTATATGGCACACTGCCCCGCCTCTTTCGAAAAAGAGGCGGGGCAGCGTGCATTTTTACTTCTCAATTTTCACTTTTTCAGCACCTTCGGGCCCTGCGGCGTGTCCTCCACAGCGTAGCCTTTTTCGCCTATTTCGGCGCGCAGGGCGTCGGCGCGGGCCCAGTCCTTCGCCTTTTTCGCCTCTGCACGGGCAGCTACCAGCGCCATCACGTCTGCGGGCACGGCCTCCTTTTCACGGTGCTGCACGATGCCCAATACGCCCGTCAGCTCGTCGAACACCGAGGCCGCCTCCTCCAGCGCGCCCCTCGAAGCATCCGACGCAAGCGTGTTCGCATCTCGCACAAAATCGAAAATAGCGGCAAGGGCGTCCGGCGTGTTCAAATCATCGTCCATGGCCTCACAGAACTTCTCGCGGGCAAAGCGTGCCTTCACCGTCAGGGCCTCGCTCTCGCCCCCGGCATTTTCCAAGGCAAAAGCCAGGTTTTCCCGGCAGGTATACAGGCGTTCCAGCGCAGACCTGCAGGCCTCTATCAAATCCACCGTATAATTCAGCGGGCTGCGATACTGCGCCGTGAGCATGAAATATCGGATAGGCTCATAGCCGTATTTCTGCGCAATTTCACGCACAGTGAAAAAGTTGCCCGCACTTTTGCTCATCTTGCGGTTATCAATATTCAGAAACGCGTTATGCATCCAGTAATGCGCGAACTCACAGCCATTGGCACATTCGCTCTGTGCAATCTCATTTTCATGGTGCGGAAAGATGAGATCCTCGCCGCCCGCGTGAATGTCGATAGTCTCGCCCAGATGCTTGCGCGCCATGGCGCTGCACTCAATATGCCAGCCGGGGCGGCCGGGGCCGTAGGGGCTGTCCCAATAGGGCTCGCCGGGCTTTGCCGCCTTCCACACGGCAAAATCTGCCGGGTCCTCCTTCAAATCGTCCTCCAGTGTATGGCGCAGGCTGCGGTTACCGCTTTCCAGCTCATCCAGATTCAGATGCGAGAGCTTGCCATATTCCTTAAACTTGCGCGCACGGAAATAAACATCGCCGTTTTTGGCCACATAGCCGTAGCCTTTCCCGATAATATCCGCCACGATGGAGAGTATCTCTTCAATATGCTCGGTGGCGCGCGGGCGCACGGTGGGCGGCAGCACATTCAGGCCCTCGCAGTCCTTCAGGAATTCCGCCTCATAGCGGCGGGCCACCTCCTGCATGGAGATGCCCTCCTCGTTGGCCTTTGTGATGAGCTTGTCGTCAATGTCTGTGATGTTTGATACAAAGCGCACCTTGTTGCCGCGGTATTCCAGATAGCGGCGCAGCGTGTCGAACACCACCACGGGCCTCGCATTGCCGATGTGGATATAGTTATATACCGTGGGGCCGCACACATAGATGCGGAAATTGCCCGGCATGATGGGCTTCAGCTCTTCTTTTCGCCTTGTCAGTGTGTTGAATACCTGCATCGTTATTTCCCCTTTCTCACAGTTCCAGCATGCGCTGCGCGCCCAGCAGCACGCCCGCGCGGGCGGCGGCAAAATTCAGCCCGCCCTGCACATATACCGTGTACGGCTCGCGCATGGGGCCGTCGGCAGAGAGTTCGATAGACGATCCCAGCGTAAAGGCGCCCGCCGCCATGATAACCTCGTCATCATAGCCCGGCATGGGGCAGGGCTCCGGCGCGGCAAAAGAATCCACCGGACTGCCCGCCTGCACGCCGCCGCACAGCGCCACCATGCCCTGCGGGCTTTTGGTGTTGACGCTGGTGATGATGTCGTTGCGCGGCGCCGTATAGCGCGGCGTCACCTCATAGCCCAACAGCTCGAACAGGCAGCTTGTGTACACGCTGGTTTTCAGCGCCTCGCACACCACGCCCGGGGCATAGTAAAGGCCCAAATACAGCTCGCGCAGCACATTCAGCGTGCAGCCTATCTCGCCGCCCACGCCCGGGGCCGAAAGGCGGTGCGCGCATTTTTCCACAAGGTCTGCCCGGCCCGCAATATAGCCGCCCGTAGGTGCAATGCCGCCGCCGGGGTTTTTGATGAGGCTGCCGGCCATCAGGTCCGCCCCGCACTGTGTGGGCTCCTGCTTCTGGGTAAACTCGCCGTAGCAGTTGTCCACCATCACGATAATATCCGGCTGGGCTTCTTTGGCCGCCCGGCTGATGGCCCCGATGTCCGCAAGGCTCAGTGCATCACGCGAAGAATAACCGCGGCTGCGCTGGATATAGCACATTTTTGCACCCTTGCATTTCTGCCCGATGAGCGCAAGGTCCGGCCTGCCGTCCTTCAGCGGTACCTCATCATACTGCACGCCCCACTCCTTCAGGCTGCCCCAGCCCTTGTCGCCCGTCAGGCCGATAACACCCAGCAGGGTGTCGTACGGGGTGCCTGCCGCAGCCACCATGCGGTCTCCCGGGCGCAGCACACCGAACAAAGCCACGCTCAGCGTGTGCGTGCCGGAGAGAAAGCTTTGGCGGAACAAAGACGCTTCGGCCCCCACAGCCCTTGCAAACACCTGCTCCAGCTTGTCGCGGCCGGGGTCGTCCGTGCCATAGCCGGTGGTGCCCACCAGATGCTGGCCGCCCACGCCGCAATCGGTAAAAGCGCGCAGCATTTTCAGCTGGTTGTATTCTTTGATTTCCTCCAGGGCTGCAAACTGCCCGGCGCACAGCCCGCGCGCCTGCCTGTCCAGCTCCAGCAGGCGCGGGCTGATATTATAGAACTCTCCTACCACTTTATGTAATATTCCTTTCTGTATATACTATTCGTATTTTCCGAAAAGCCAACATGGCCCGGCCCCTGCGCCGGCTTCCCTTTTCATGTAGCTGTGCGCACGCAGTCGCACAGAAGCCCGTCGCGCGCAAAGCCCAGCTTTGCGTAAAATGGCACCATGCCCTCTGCACAGATAAGCCGTACAGGCCGCTGTGCGTAGGTGTGGGCCAGCAGGCTCACCAGGTAGCCGGCACAGCCCCGGCGGCGGAAGGCCGGCGCCGTTTCCACAGCGCCGATGTAGGCCTCCCAGGGCTGCAGGGCATACACGCCCGCCGTGGCCGCAAGCGTCCCGTCTGCAGAAAGGGCGCGGATATCGGCCAGCCCCCGGTTGCGCCGCGCCGCGGCATCCACTGCAAAAGAATCGGGCGGCACTGCGCCGTCCGACAGGCCCTTTATACATCGGACAGCCAGCAGGGACGGTTCATTTTCCAGCCGCAGGCCATCGGGCACAGGCGGCACGGGCGGCGCACGCCGCACGTCAAAGCGCAGCAGCGGCAACGCGTGGGGCGCAAAGCCCTGCGGGCAACATCCCTGCGTTTTCAGGCGCGCAACGCCCAGAAAGGAAAGAAAGCTGGCAAGCTCGGCCTCATCCTCAGGCTCGCCGCACAGCAGGGCCCTCTGCCCGCACACCTGCAAGGCCGCAAGCTCTCCCGCCAGAAAGCACTGCACACCCCTGCCCTCACAGGAGGCATACACCGTATGCATCACAGACGCAAAAAACGGTGCCTGCCCCAGACGGCGGAAATATTCCGCCTCGTTTTCCCTTGTCACCTGTGTGATCACAGCGCATTCACCAGTTCCTTGTAATGGCGGCCCCGCACCTCAAAATTGGGGTAAAAATCAAACGACGCGCACGCCGGTGAGAGCGAGACGATGTCGCCCGGCTGCGCCGCCTCATAGGCAAGGCGCACGGCCTGCTGCATGCTTTCGGCGTGAAGGATATTCATTCCGCTTTCAGCAAAGCCCGGCTCAGCACGCACAGCGGCCTCTATCTGCTCTGCCGAGGTCTGGTAGCCGCTTTCGCCCCGCGCGGCGGCCTCTGCCTTTTCGGCAGGGTTCGATATGAGCACCAGCGTTTTTACATGCGCCAGCAGCTCCGGCGCAAGCGGCGCGAAACTGACGCGCTTGTTCGAGCCACCCGCAAGGATGATGAGCTTCTGGCTGAACGCCCGCAGCCCGGCAATGACGCGCGTGGGGCTGGAGGCAATGGAATCATTGAACCACTGCACGCCGTTCAGCGTGCGCACGGGCTCGATGCGGTGCTCCACCCCTTTGAAGCTGCGCGCTACCTGCGCCATCACGGCCGCATCCGCCATGCCCCACACGGCGCAAAAGGCGGCCAGCAGGTTTTCCAGATTGTGTTCACCGCGCAGGGCCACCTCGCTTTTGTGCACAATGGGCGTTACCGTGCCGTCTTTTGCCACGCACAACATCCCGTCGGCGCGCAGAAAACCGCCGTTGTCCGTTTCGGAAAAGCGCGTGAACCACATATAGCTGCCCTTCACGTCCTGCGCCATGGCACGGGTGACGTCATTGGCGTAGCCCAAAACAGCGCGGGAGGCGGGTGCCTGATGCAGAAGGATATTGCGCTTTGCATCGATATACTCCTGCATATCCTTATGATGGTCCAGATGGTTCGGTGTCACGTTCGTCACCACCGCCACGTCGGGCGACTCGTGCATACTGATGAGCTGAAAGCTGGAGAGCTCCACCACAGCTACGTCCGCAGGAGCTATCTGTTCCACCACCGGCAGCAGGGCACGGCCCAGGTTTCCGCCCAGGTGCACAGTGCGCCCTGCGGCCTTCAGCATCTCGGCAATCAGCGTGGTAGTGGTCGTCTTTCCGTCCGAGCCCGTCACCGCCACCTTTTCACAGGGGCACAGCTCAAAAAACAGCTCCATCTCACTGGTCACTTCGCTGCCTGCTGCCTTTGCGGCCTGAAGCTCTGGCGTGAAATATTCAAAGCCCGGCGTGCGCATGATGATATCCTGCCCGACCAAGCCGTCCAGATAATGCGGCCCCAGCGAGAGGCGCACGCCCAGTTTTTTCAGAGTTTCCCCGTATGCGCCGAAGGAATCTGCATCCGGCTTTTTGTCGCACAGCGTCACAATGGCGCCCTTTTGGGCAAACATCTCGATGCATTCCCTGTGGCTGACGCCAGCACCGATAAAAGCAACGCGCCTGCCTTTCAGGTTTTTGTAAAACTCACCCGCTGTCTGCTTCATTCCAAAGCCCGCACCTTTCCCATTTGCAGAATCGTTTTTAGTATAACACACCTGTGCACAAAGTGGAAGGAAAAACACCGCATGACGCCCCATTTTCCGCCCGGCGCCGCCGAAGGGATGGCTCTGACCCACAAAATGATTGCCTTTTGCACCGGCGCCCCCTTTTTCAATATATAGAATAGGCAGGCAAGTGTGTGCCAAAACATAAAGCCAAAGCGGGCCCGGCAAAAAGCCAGGCCCGCTTTTCACAGCAGGTCAAATTTTCGCTTCCCACAGGCCATGGAGGTTGCAGTAGGCATACGCTGCCTTGCCCGTTTCACCGGGGGCCAGCGAAAAGGCGGCCTTCGGCGCCTGCCCCGGGGTCAGTGCTGCAGTGTGAAAGCCCTTGTCTGTCTCCAGCACCACCCACTCTATCCAGTGCTCGGCCAGCATGGGGTGTTCCACTTCCCCGACAGTCACACTCACAGTGTTTGCCTGCACCTGAACAGCCGGCACATGCTTTTCCACGGCGGCGTCTACACTGCCCGCCTTCAGCGCCTGCATCGGCTCGCCGCAGCACACCACAGGCACCTTCGCATCCGTCAGCTTTGTAATGATATTGCCGCAGTGGGTGTTGTATGCTCTAAAAGACTTCTTAATCAAGTGGTTGGGAAGTCTCTTAGAA
>OGRJ01001617.1_pt1 | contig 18315 bp, 15 predicted proteins | sample 1553411 | NCBI WGS metagenome assembly OGRJ01 (sample SAMEA2580084, study PRJEB22360) | human gut metagenome | biome: human gut; feature: human-associated habitat; material: faeces | place: Denmark | collected 2008/2010
TGAACCGTTGTGTGAAAGCTCGCTGTCGGGAAAGGAGGAAGCTTTGGCTATCGGATTTTCGGGCAAAACAAAGCTTGCCGACAAAACCATTGACAGCAATGACAAAAGCATGATTGCCGCAAGAAACAGACTGATGCACTTAAATAACCTTGAATGCTTCAATTCTTATTACTCCTGTTTTTCTGTTTATCAGCTATTGATCGTCTTACGCGTTCCCGCCGTACCGACTTCGGCTCAAGCAGCCCGAGTTTGACCATGATGCCGGGCCAATTGCCGAGTCGTGACTTTATGTAACGATAACCGATGGTTTCTTCTTTTGTGGGTTTTCGGCCGAGCTTGCTTGCAATACTGCCGACATAGCTTAAAAGCTGTTCGTCAGTATCACTTGCGTGCTGTCTTGCAAACTCATCTTCGAGTTGACTGCGCTCGTCCGCATTGCTTCGGGGATTATTGCTGTGATTCATTGTTTTTTCCAATATCTATCTTTTTTGTTCGGCTTTTAGCATGACAGAGTGAGCGGAATTGCAGATAAGAAAAACGGCACAGCAACAAAGCTGCACCGTTTACACAACAAAAAAACATCCGCCAACCTCATAACTCGTGAGCCGCATAAGCAAAGGAGGATCCGACTCAAGCAGGTCTTCTGACTTGTGCCTCAACAGCGAATGTTTTGCCTTCTCAGTTTCCCAATGGCTGATTTGCATCAATAAAACATTGCCTACGCACCAACAGCGGCGGTACCGTTCGGGACTTTGACCCGATTGTCTATTCTCCCGAATTCACCGTAAAAAGGCTGAATTCAGGCACTTGAGCTGTATTCACTTTTTAAATGGATTTTAGCACGCGCAAACAGTAAAGTCAATAGACGGCAAATTTTATATCGCAATATATTGACGGACTTTTAAAAAGCCCGTGCCGGAACAGGGGATTGCATTCGACACGGGCTTTTGCTTGGGAAGCATTGTATACAACGAAATCTGGCTCAAATGTTTCAAGCTCTTCAGCTGTTGGCTGGATGAACATGTTTGTAACAAAATGTGCCTGCCAAGCAACTTCAACGATGAAACGGATAGCCATACGAGTATCAGCGTTAGCACCGCAGAATGCGTCAACTACGAAAAGTTTCTTGTTGGAAAGTTCTTTTTTGGCAAGTTCTTTACAAGCGTTCCAAGCTTCCTGTGTTGCAGGATGGTTGTCGTTCTTGTATTCATCAGAAGTCCACCAAACTGTATCTTTGGAGTTCTCATCCATAACGATGAATTTATCTTTAGGAGAACGTCCTGTGTAGATACCTGTCATAACATTAACAGCGCCAAGTTCTGTTTCCTGGCCTACTTCAAATCCTTCAAGACCTGCTTTGGTCTCTTCCTCGAATAATACTTCGTAAGAAGGATTGTACACAATTTCAGTTGTTCCTGTGATGCCATACTTAGTTAAATCGATTTTTGCCATCTTACATTTACCTCTCTTCTTTAATAGAGCCATCTATATGCTGACTTCTTTAACATCTAAGAAGTGGAACGTTCCAACTTCTCATAGAGTTAATTATACATAATTCATCAATAAAAGCAATAAAAAAACAATGAAATTTTTAAAAATGATAATAATTTAACATGATACCAGAGGAGAAAAGAAATTTTATCTACATAAGTTTACTTATTTGTTGATAAAATAAAAAAATCATCTACAGGATCAAAGTTTCCTGTAGATGATGATAAAGTAAGTAATCTCCGCGATGGATGTGATGATCCAGGAGAACAGATACAGAAGAAACAGTGCTGGGATGGTATGAATCCAGGCAAATACGGTGTAGATCCATACGATACGGAACACGCAGGATCCCATGATGATAATGATTGTCGGGATGATAGTCTTTCCGATTCCGCGCGAAGCCGCGATCGTGCAGTCCATAAAAGACGAAAAACAGTACGAAAATGCCATGATTTTGATTCGCTGCATGCCGGCGTCAATGACTGCTGCATCCGTGGCAAACAGAGACAGGAACTGATGTCCGAAGATAAAGAGGAGCAGTCCAAGGATCAATCCGATCGTGAATGAATAAAACAGACTGATAAAGTAACTTCTGAGGACTCTTTTTTTATTTCCGGCGCCATAATTCTGTCCCATGAAGCTGGAACATGCAATGTAAAACGCATACATGACATTGTAAATGATCGTGTCGGCATTGGTGGCGGCGGCACTGCCGGAAACCATGTAAGTATCAAAAGAATTGACTCCACTCTGTACAAACAGGTTTGCAATCGCGAAGATTGCATTTTGAATACCGGCCGGGATACCGATGACCAGAATGTCAATACATGCTTTTTTGTGAAAACGGATTTTTTTCAGTGAAACATGACATTCATCTTTTCGGCGGAGCAGATGTACCATGATGAGCATTGCAGAAACATACTGTGCGATCGCAGTGGCAGTAGCAACACCTGCGGCAGCCATATGTAATACAATGACGAAAAACAGGTTCAGTATAACGTTCAGTACACCTGCGGCAGCCAGATAATAAAGTGGCCGTTTTGTATCCCCACGTGCACTTAAGACACCGTTACCAAAGTTATACACACCCATGGCAGGAAGTCCGATCGCATAAATCTTCAGATAAAGAGATGCCTGTCCGATCAGATCATCTTTGGTGTGTAGCAGTTTCAGCATTCCACCGGAAAAGAAGAAACAGACAGCGCCTACCAGCAGTCCCATCAATGCACACAGAATAAGTGCTGAATGAATGGTATCTTCTGTATTCTGGAGATTTCCGGAACCAAGTGCATGGGCAGTTCGTACATTTACACCGCTGCCCATTCCGATCAGAAATCCGACAAATAAAGTAACCAGCAGGGTGGTGGAGCCAACTGCTCCGAGTGCTTTGTAATCCGCGAACTGACCGACAACGGCAACATCGCTCAGGTTAAAAACAACTTCCAGAAGCTGTGAGCACATCAGCGGAATGCTGAATAAAAAAATATTTTTCCACAAAGAACCCGTTACCATCTCAATGGAACGGGCCTTTTTCTTCGTATTTTCACACATAAAGAACTCCCCAGTAACTCAAAAATTTCTCATCCTGTTATAAGATACGCCTCTTGTTTTGGAAAGTAAAGTACTTATGAAACAAAATGATCAGGATTCCTGTTCATGATATTTCTTTCGGTATTCACCGGGAGTCATACCGTAGGTTTTCTTGAAGGTACGCATAAAATGTTCCGGACTGTCATATCCGACAAGTTCACAGATCGCGTTGTTACTTAAAGAACTTTCACGCAGTGCGCGGCATGCCTGATTCAGCTTGATGTTTCGGATGATCTGAAGAAAGGTCTGCCCTGTTCCTTCCTTAATTAATGTGCTGAAGTGAGAACTACTGTAGCCAAAATGAGAAGCAGTTTCACGGAGTGTAGCTGTTTGATAATGTTGGCTCAGATAATTGAGAATATCAGTCATGGAATTACCGGAAGTATCTTTGGCTAGGATGGACTCGATATTGCCTCCATGATAACGAAGCAGCATCGCCCATAACAGAATCAGCATGGAATTTAAAAAAGTATAGCTGTACTTTTCATGGCCAAGATATTCTATATAGAGATTTTCTAACATTTCACGTATTTGCGGATCGTTTGCAGTATGGAAGATAAGATAATTGCCTTCTGTTTTGCGGTACAAAACATGAGCAAAAAAATGAGCCAGAGCACTGTCTTCTGTCAGAGACTGAAAGAAAGTGGACTGAAATGTACTGCCACGAATCAGGATATTAAAAGCGATACTGTCATCAAAAATACCGATACTGTGTTTTGTATGTGGCGGAATGATGCAGACATCGCCTTTATGCAGAGTATGCTCAATTCCCTGAATAGAGGTATGAGCCTGGCCATCATAAATACATAGAATTTCGAAAAACTCATGTTCATGAATGAATTCTGGTGTATAACGGTAATGCTTGTATAACATGATGTTATCTGCTGTATCACAAAACATGGCTTTTTCTTCAAAATAAGAATGCCAGCCTTCTTTTTGTAATTCCGGAACATATAATTGCCGTCTGGAAATCAGATCACAATCAAGATTGAGACAAAATTTGTGAAAAGTCTCAGGATGTTCCTTTTTTTCGAAATATAGTGTCCGATAAAATAGCTCGTCTTCATTATAAGTATATAAAAATTTTTGAAAGTCTTCTCTAGTAAGCTGCATGATTTTCTCCAAAATGAAATGGAATTTTTTTAGTTATGAGACTGAAGATTTGTTAAGTGCTCTAAGTATAACATTGAATCAATCGAAAAAAAAGTCAGTGTTTTACAAAAAAAATAACAATTGGAGGAAGTATAAAAAAGAAGTAAAGTGATGCTAGAAATAAATTGATATTAATGGAAGGAGAGTAAACATATAATGGCAGAGGTAAGTATTGATCTTAATATGGTTCGAGTGACCAATGAAGATTTTGTAAAAAAAGCAGAAGCATGTGTACCGGAACTTCTGAAAACAGTAGTTCGTCCGGTTACTATCGTAGATATCGTGAAAACAGAGGATATTTATCCGAAAGTTCAGAAAGCAGATGATATTGAAAATCTTTCCGCTTATCATCTTGCAAAAGGCGACAGGATCTGTCTGGACTTCGGAGATCATCAGGTAGGCTATGTTACCCTGAAGCTGAACTCCGTAGGAAGTCCGCAGGATTCACCGGCATTTTTCAGACTGAAATTCGGTGAGATCGCAAAAGAAATGACCGAGGATTCAAAAGATTATGACGGATGGATCAGCCGTGGATGGATTCAGGAAGAATTTATCCATATCGATGTCCTTCCGGCAGAACTGAAACTTCCAAGAAGATACGCATTCCGTTATATGGAAATCGAGGCAATCGACACCTCTCTGAAATGGCAGATGGTAGTGGAAGATGTATACTGCACCAGTGTTTCTTCAGTCCGCATGGAAGATGTGAAACCGGTAGAGAGTGATGACGAAATGATCCGTAAACTGGACAGAGTCAGCCTTCGTACCCTGCACAACTGCATGCAGTCCGTATTTGAGGATGGACCGAAGAGAGACCGCCGTCTGTGGCTCGGAGACTTAAGACTTCAGGCACTTGCAAACTATGAAACATTCCATAACATGGATCTCGTAAAACGATGCCTGTACCTGTTTGCAGGGCAGACAAAAGACAATGGTCAGGTAAGTGCATGCCTGTTTACAGAGCCGAAATTCATCGTAGATGATACCTTTCTTCTGGACTATTCCATGTTCTTTGGTGCAACACTTCTGGATTATTATGAAGCATCCGGAGACAGAGAGACCCTGGAAGATTTAAGTAAATGCGCTTACCGTCAGATGGAGATCGCAGGAGAGCAGTTTGATGAAAAACATCTGATGAAAAATGGCGAAGGATTCTGGGGATTCATCGACTGGACTGACGGATTGAACAAACAGACTGCTATGCAGGGTGTTTACATCTACTGTGCAAAAAAAGTACAGAAGATTGCAGAAATCCTCGGAGATACAGAAAAAGCAGAAGAGCTTAAAAAAGAAGCAGAAGAAAAGACTGCAGCAGTTAGAAAATATCTTTTGGATGAGAAAACAGGCCTGTTTGTAAGTGGCGAAGAAAAACAGATCAACTACGCAAGTCAGGTATGGCTGATCCTTGCAGGTGCAGTCAGCATTGAAGAAGGCAGTGCAATGCTCGATAAGCTGGATGAGCTGAAACCGGAAAAAGGAATGGTCTCTCCATACATGAACCATCATTATGTAGAAGCACTTCTGATGTGTGGCAAAAAAGACCAGGCAATGGATTATATGAAATATTACTGGGGCGGCATGATCAATCACGGTGCGGATACTTTCTGGGAGCTCTACAATCCGGAAAATCCGGCAGAGTCTCCATATGGAAGCAGCATTGTAAACAGCTACTGTCATGCATGGAGCTGCACACCGACCTATCTTCTGAGAAAATATTTTAACTAACTGGAAAAGGAACGTCAGATTATGGTAAAATTAACAGTAAAGATCGTATCCATGCAGGATGCAGACAAATTCAATAAACTTTGCAGTAAATTTGACTGTGATATGGATCTGCAGAGTGGTAAATATTATGTAGATGCAAAATCCATTATGGGAATCTTCAGCCTGGATTTAAGTAAACCACTGATCCTGAATGCTGACACGGACGATGAAGAACTTATAAAAGAAACATTTGCAGATTTTATCGGAGAGGAATAATCATGACACGTACTTTAAAAGAAAGAACATTTTCCGGAACAACGAATCCGGAAATTCAGCCATGGGAAACCGAACACCGTAAACTTGCCCGCCTTGCCGCAGCAGAGGGCATTGTTCTTCTGAAAAATGAAGAGCATGTTCTCCCATTAAAAGCAGGAAGTGCAGTTGCTATTTATGGTGCAGGAGCAGGAAACACGACAGCCCGTGAAAGAGCAGCGGAGCAGCAGGCGCAGAAAGAAAATCTGACAGTTGTGGAACTGCATGCGAAAGATTTTACTACAGAAGTTGTAGAGTACAAGAAAAACAATGCATTATATGAAAAAGAGGCAATGGATTTTGTTGATACGCTGTCTGAAGAAGAACTGATCGATCTGGCAGCTGGAGATCCGGGAAAAGCACAGGGCGGAAACCTTGGTGCGGCAGGAATCTCTGTTCCTGGTTCAGCAGGAGAGACACACAGATGTGCTATCGACAAAGGGCTGGCAAGCATTGTTCTTGCTGATGGACCTGCGGGACTTCGTCTGATGAAATACTATCATGTAAACGAAGGCAGCATTGTTACCATGCCGTTCGAATTCAGTCTGGAGGGTGGACTTTTCTACGATGATTCCAGAGAACTTCCGGGAGAAAGATATTATCAGTACTGCACAGCAATTCCGGTAGGAACTCTTCTGGCACAGACATGGGATGAGAAACTGATCCGTGAAGTCGGTGCCATGATTGGAACGGAGATGGAACATTTTGGTGTGACACTCTGGCTGGCTCCAGGTATGAACATTCACAGAAATCCGCTTTGCGGAAGAAACTTTGAATATTATTCCGAAGATCCGTATGTGGCAGGAACGATTGCAGCAGCTATGACAGAAGGTGTGCAGTCCAATTACGGATGTGGCACGACCATCAAACATTTTGCATGTAACAACCAGGAAGATAATCGCATGGGTTCCGACAGTGTGGTATCAGAGAGAACACTCCGCGAACTTTATCTGAAAGGTTTTGAGATTGCAGTGAAGGAATCTCAGCCGATGTCCATCATGACGAGTTACAATCTGATTAATGGTGTTCATGCAGCAAATAACTATGATCTCTGTACAGATGCTGCCCGAAATGAGTGGGGCTTTAAAGGCATGATCATGACAGACTGGACAACAACAGAAATTGATGAGAAATGTACAGCATCCGGATGTATGAGAGCAGGAAATGATCTGGTTATGCCGGGATGCTTTGGTGATCATGATAATATGCGTAAAGAACTGGCAGAGGGAACTCTTAAGATTGAAGACCTGAAGGCTTGTATTGCACGACTGGTAAGTGTGATCTGGAAATCTAATCAGTATCTGCAGTAAATTGGATAATGTGAGAACAGAGTAATAAATGATATGAAAACAAGGCAGGGTAGAGAAAATCTATTCTGTCTTGTTTTTTCAGGTGGAACAGATGCGAGAAAGCTTTTGCCGTGAAAACAGGTTTACAGATGAGAGCTTTCGGTATATGATTAAAAATCAGTAAAGAACGTTATTTCAGATCATATAAGATGAGATGGAAACTTGCAGATAAATGGAGGATTCATGGCGGACAGAGATTACACAGAATTATATGCATCGCTGCAGAAAGAAACAACGATTCTGACGGCACAGATTCGGGCATTATACAGAGAACTGGATAAAAAATATCATCTTCGCGGAGCGCAGATTCCAATTACATTTGGATTTGAGACAGATGCGCTGGGGTCTTATACAAGAGCCGGTCACCATGAAAAAGAACATTTCCATTTTTCGTTGCTTTTTGTTGGATACGGAGTAAAAAATCCTCTCAGTAAAGAAGACCGTATGGATCTGTACAAACATGAATATGCCCATTATATGGAGCATCACATCACGATTCCGAGAGAATATCAATGGCAGCCGGGGCTTCACGGAAGTGCCTGGAAATATTGCTGTTCATTGGTCGGAGCTGCACCGACACCGTATTATAAGGCGGGGGAAGCACTGATGAAACACGACTACGAGAAGAAACTGAAAAGTCCGATTCATGATAAAACGGTGGCAATCCGTGATACATATCGCCGGCAGCAGGAGCACAAAAGCAGCCAGGCCAGCATCGTACAGTATGAAGTGGGAGAACAGGTAAAACATCCGAAATTCGGAGATGGATGCATTGAAAAAATTGAACAGTCAGTCGGCTCTGTGACACTGCACATCCGGTTTGGAGAGGATGTAAAAGTGATTGACCAGAAGTGGCTGCTGCGGACAAAATATCAGAAAAAAGAATAAGAGCAAGTGGGCATAAATGAAGCAATGGAAATGAGAGTGAAGATATGGAGCGACTAATCTTTCATATAGATGTGAACAGTGCGTTCCTTTCATGGGAGTCAGCACGAAGAGTAAAGCAGGGATTGCAGGATTTGAGAGATATTCCGGCATGTATCGGCGGTGATCCGAAAAAGCGTACTGGCATCGTTGTGGCAAAGTCTATTCCGGCGAAAAAATATGGAATACAGACAGGTGAACCGATGGCAATGGCCATTCGAAAATGTCCGGAGCTTGTTATTGTCAAAAGCGATTTTGAACTTTATATCAAATGTTCCAGGGCGTTTAAAGAAATCTGTGCATCGTATGCGCCTGTGATGGAATCTTTTTCTATTGATGAAGTTTTTCTGGATATGACAGGAACTTCACTGATTTATCCAGATCCGATTCAGACAGCTCATGAGATCAAAGATAAAATCAAAAATGAGCTTGGATTTACCGTCAATGTAGGAATTTCCACGAATAAACTGTTGGCCAAAATGGCATCGGATTTTGAAAAGCCAGATAAAGTACATACCTTGTTTCCGAATGAAATACCAGTCAAAATGTGGCCGTTACCAGTACGCGATCTATTGTTTCTTGGCAAGGCATCTGAGAAGAAATTAACAGAAGCCGGCATGTATACGATTGGGGATATGGCACATGCAAGAGAGACTGAAATACAGGTATTGCTGGGAAAGAAAGCGGGGCATCAGCTGTATCGATATGCCTGCGGAATCGATGATTCTCCGGTCAAAGCACAGCCAGAAGAGGCAAAAGGATTTAGTGTGGAAACGACTTTTAATGATGATATTGTTTCGGTGGATCAGGTACTCCCGATACTGCTTGAACAGTGCGATGTTGTGGCAACCAGAATGCGTCGAAAAGGAAAGAAGTGCATTTCTGTATCCGTGACATTTCGAACGTTGGATTTCAAAAACAAATCTCATCAAACAACACTTCCGAATGCAACTGATACAACAGATGAGATATACAAAAAAGCCAAAAAACTTTTTACAGAATCCTGGAAGGGGGAACCGCTTCGACTGATTGGAGTTGCACTGACGAACCTGACAGACGAAAGTTTCGAGCAGTTGTCGTTGTTTGAAGACAATGAAAAGAAAGAACGAAACAGGAAACTGGACGCAACAATGGATGCGATTCGTCAGAAGTTTGGAAATGACAAAATTACCCGCGCCAGCATCATGAACAGCAATTCGGGAATCGCACGAAAAGCACGAGCACAGATGAAAAATGAGGATGAGAAGCCGGAGTAGAGAATTAGCAAAGGAATGAGTTAAGTAAACGAATGATAGGAAGCTCCAGAAATACAGTTTGGAAATATAGGAAAGAATTTGAAGTGTATAAGAAACCAGAAGAACTTAAAAACGAGGATAACAAAAATGGAAATATTTGATGTGATAGATAAAGACGGAAATCCGACAGGTGAGACTGTCACCCGCGAACAGGCACATACAGAGGGCATCCCACACCGGACAGCACATATATGGATTCTTCGCAAAAAAGAAGGACGCATACAGGTGTTGTTACAGAAACGGTCGAAGAATAAAGACTCTTTCCCGGGAATGTTCGACACTTCTTCAGCCGGACATATCCAGGCAGGTGATGAACCGCTCGAATCTGCACTCCGCGAACTCGAAGAAGAACTCGGGATTCATGCAACACCGGAACAGCTCCACTTTGCTGGAACCTTCCCGATCTCCTTCGCGAAAGAATTCCACGGAAAAATGTTTCGCGATGAAGAACTCGCATTTGTGTATATTTATGATCAGCCAGTGGATATCACGGAGCTGATTTTACAGAAAGAAGAAGTAGAAGCCGTAGAATGGTTTGACCTCGAGAAGACTTACGAAGAATGCAAGTACTGCAGAGATACGTTCTGTGTACCAAGTGGCGGATTTGAAGTGGTGAGGAAGTATTTGAGGGAAAATCAATAACAAAAGACTGATAACAGACAGCAAGAAAAGAAGGTACAAAATATGCAGATCAGTTTATTATTAATGGAAGAAATCGCAAAGCTTTTTGCAATTATGCTTATGGGATATGCAGTTGTAAAAGCCGGACTTATGAAGTCATCGGAGAGCAAAAGTATCTCTGTGGTCATGGTTTATCTGGTCATTCCATGCGTGATTTTAAATGCTTTTCAGGTAGAGTATACACCGGATGTACAGAAGGGACTGCTCCTGGCATGCGTGGCAGCAGTTCTGGTACATATCCTGTTTTTGATGCTTACAGTAATCTTAAAAAATATCCTGCACCTGGATGTGATTGAACGTGCAACCGTTATTTATTCAAATGCGGGGATTCTGGTAATTCCTCTGGTACAGGAATTACTTGGGCAGGAATATGTTATTTATTCCAGCGCGTATATTGCAGTACAGCTGATTCTAATCTGGACACACTGCAAAAATATGCTCTGCGAAGAAGATAAATTAGAGTGGAAAAAAGTATTTCTGAACGTAAACATTATTTCAATTATTGTAGGAGCAGTGCTGTTTATTTGTAGAGTCCAACTGCCTTCAGGTGTACAGGATGTCATGAATATGATGAACAATATGATTGGTCCGATTGGCATGCTGCTTGCAGGAATGGTCATCGCAGAAGTACCACTCAGGACGGTATTTACCAAGAAAAGAAACTATGTTTCTACGGTGCTGCGATTGATCATTTATCCAATATTTGTACTGATTTTAATGAAAGTAATTAACACATTTGCAGGAATAAATGATTCCAAACAGATACTCCTGACTGTGTATCTGGCATCCGTAACACCTGCCTGTGCGACCGTGACATCCATGGCACAGCTGTACGATAAAGATGCTGCATATGCGAGCTCATTGTATGTACTAACGACATTGCTGTCGATTGCGACCATGCCGGTAATGGTGGGATTGTATGAGATGTTTGTGTGAGAAAAGAGAATAGTTGAGATGAGATTGACATTTTTTTATCAAGGTGTTACAATGATGGAAACCAAAAAACTAAAAAGAGTTTCCGGGTTTCCAAATGGAGGATTGAATGCGGGAAAAAATTATTGATGCAACGGTTGAGGAATTTAAACAGAACGGCCTGAAATTTACAATGAACGATCTGGCGAAGCGGCTTGGAATCAGTAAAAAAACAATTTACACAGTTTTTGAAAGCAAACAGGCAGTTCTGGTAGCTGTGTCAGACCGTTATGCGGCAGATTTAAACAGTATGCAGGAAGAACTGGAGGCGAACGTAAGTCTGAATGTAGTGCAGAAACTGGAGAAGCTTTTGTGTGCACTGCCAGAAAGGTATTACAACATTGGACTGAGTCGGATCTACGAACTTGCGGAAAAGTATCCAAAGCCATACCGACATCTGATGAGGTCAGTAAACAATGGATGGGAACAGGCAGAAAAGTATCTTGAAAAAGGCATGGAAGAGGGCATGATTCGAGAAGTTTCCATTCCGGTAGTAATGGCAATGGTAAAAGGCACTGTATATTGTTTTATGGAGTCAGATATTCTGTATCAAAATGAACTGACTTATGAACAGGCAAAAAAAGAAATGGTAGAAATACTGATGAAAGGAATAAAAACAGGTGGGAAAAGTAAGGATTCTGGAAATTAAAGAGAGCGTGTTTGCGGACAATGACAGACAGGCAGATCAGCTTCGGATCAGACTGAAAGAAAAAGGTGTCTTTCTGATGAATCTGATGTCGTCACCTGGATCAGGAAAGACGACAACTCTGAAAAGAACGATAGCAGCTTTAAAAGATGACCTTCGTATCGGGGTCATGGAGGCGGATATTGATTCAGATGTGGATGCACTTGCAATTGCCGAAACCGGGGCAAAAGCTATTCAGTTACATACCGGTGGCATGTGTCATCTGGATGCAAAAATGACAGAGCAGGGAATCGAAGGCCTGGGCATTGAAGATGTAGATCTGGCGATTCTCGAAAACGTAGGAAATCTTGTCTGTCCGGCCGAGTTTGACACAGGCGCATCAAAAAATGTAATGATTCTTTCTGTTCCGGAAGGTCATGACAAACCTTTGAAATATCCATTAATGTTTGAAGTATGTGATGCAGTTCTGATCAATAAGATTGATGTACTTCCATACTTTGATTTTGATATGGAACTGGTAAAAAAATACATTCACCAGAGAAATCCAAAAGCGGAGATTTTCCCGGTCAGTGCAAAGACCGGAGAAGGCATAGAAGCATGGACTACATGGCTGAAAAAGCAGGTTACTGACTGGAAATCATAACAAAACAGAAGAGAGAAGGGAAAGGAAAGAGAGATGAAAAAAGAACTCGATAAGGAGCTTTATCCGGATTATGTGTACCCGGAATTTACACCGGATCCGGGTAAACCATTTCGCGAGCCAATTGCGAAACTGGGCAAAAAGATCACAGACCGTATTCCGCAGAAGCTGGGTCTTAAAAAGATCACCAGAAATGATCCGGAGTATTGGGGATTGGCCGGAGTGCTTACTGATGAGGAAGCACTCCTGGCATTGAAGCTTGGGGTAAGAAAGCCAAAAACACTGTCGGAGATCGTGAAAATTTCAGGGCTGGAAGAGAAAAAATGTGAGGCACTTCTGGAAGAAATGTCACGCAAAGGACTTCTCGAATACAACTGGGAAAATGCGGCACATGAGAAGCAGTATGTCCTGCCGATGTATGTACCGGGATGTGCGGAATTCTTTAATATGAACGCAAAAATACTGGAATCCAACCCGGAAATGGGTACATTTTTTGAACATATGTCCCGTTTGCCACTGGAGAAAATTACTCCATTTGTACCGGAGGGCGGTGCCGGAATCGGTATGCATGTCATCCCTGTTGAAAAAGCAATCGAGATGGAAAATGAATCTGTTGATCTGGAACATATTTCCTACTGGCTTAGTAAATATGAGGGAAAATATGCAGCAAGCCCTTGTTCCTGCCGTCGTTCCCGACTGACACATGACGAAGGCTGCGCCGATGATCCGGAAGGATGGTGCGTTGCAGTTGGTGATATGGCAGATTATGTTGTAGAGACACAGAAAGACGGACGATATATTTCCAAAGAAGAGGCACTGGATATTTTCAGACAGGCAGAAGAAAATGGTTTTGTACATCAGATTACAAACATTGACGGAAAAAACAAGATTTTTGCTATCTGTAACTGCAATGTAAATGTCTGCTATGCACTTCGTACATCACAGCTTTTTAATACACCAAATATGTCGCGTTCTGCATACATCGCAAAAGTTGAGAAACAGAACTGCGTTGCATGTGGAAAATGTGTGGAAGCCTGTCCGGCAGGAGCGGTGAAACTGGGACAGAAACTTTGCGACAAAGAAGGATGCGAGATTACATATCCGCGGATGCCGCTTCCTGGTGACCAGCCATGGGGCGAACATATGTGGACACATAATTACCGTGATGTCAATCGTATCAACTGCTATGATGCCGGTACAGCACCGTGTAAAACAGCCTGTCCGGCTCATATCGGAATACAGGGATATCTGCAGCTTGCAAAAGAAGGCCGCTATGAGGATGCACTTGCACTGATCAAGAAAGATAATCCACTTCCGGCAGTCTGTGGGCATGTATGTAACCGTCGCTGCGAAGATGCCTGCACAAGAGGCACAATCGACGAAGCTGTTGCAATCGATGAAGTCAAACGCTTTATTGCAGAACGTGATCTGAATGCAGAGACACGCTTCATTCCAAAGAAAACAATTCCGTCACTGAAAGGCGGATTTGAAGAAAAAATCGCAATCATCGGAGCCGGTCCAGCTGGTTTATCCTGTGCATATTTCCTTGCACTGACCGGATACAAACCGACGATCTTTGAAAAAAATGCAGAACCGGGCGGTATGCTTCGCTATGGAATTCCATCCTACAAACTGGAGAAAGATCTTCTGGCGGCAGAAATTGATGTGATCCGTCAGCTTGGCGTGGAGATCTGCTGTGGCGTGGAAATTGGAAAAGACGTTACGATCGAAGACCTGAGAGAGCAGGGATATAAGGGATTTTATGCTGCAATTGGATGTCAGAGGGGAAGAAAATCGGGAATCAGTGGAGAAAATGCTGAAGGTGCATATACTGCGGTAGATTTCTTAAGAAAAGCCGGTGCAAAAGAGAGCTTTGCACTGGAAGGTGATGTGGTTGTAGTAGGCGGTGGAAACGTGGCAATTGACGCAGCAAGAATCAGCAGCAGATGTACCGATGCGAAGATTTCCATGTTCTGTCTGGAAGCAAGAGAAAAAATGCCGGCAAGCAACGAGGAAATCGAAGAAGCACTCGAAGAAGGAATCGAGCTGAATTGTGGCTGGGGACCAAAAGAAGTTCTGGAAGAAGACGGTCATGTAAGCGGTGTTGTTTTCAAAAAATGTACCCGCGTATTTGATGCACAGGGCAGATTTTCACCGGAATATGATGAGAACGATACAGTAACTGTGCCGTGCCGCCATGTCATTTTCTCAGTAGGCCAGGCAATCGACTGGGGCCATATGCTGGATAATCTTCATGTAGAACTCCGCCCGAACGGTGGCGCACTTGCTAATAAACTGACTTACCAGACTTCCGAACCGGATATCTTCGTAGGTGGTGACGTTTATACAGGTCCAAAATTTGCCATTGATGCGATTGCGGCCGGACGCGAAGGGGCGGTTTCCCTGCATCGATATGTGCATGAACATTGTACACTGACGATTGGACGTAACCGCCGTGATTTCATCGAACTGGACAAAGAAAACATTAAAGTGGAAACTTACGACTCATCCAGTCGTCAGATTCCGCCAAAAGCAGATATAAAAGAACAGGCAAAAACCTTCCGTGATCTGTCACAGAGCCTGACAGAAGAGCAGGTGAAAAAAGAAACTTCCCGCTGCCTGTCCTGCGGAGCATCTGTTGTCGACCCGAATAAATGCATCGGATGTGGTGTCTGTACAACGAAATGTATGTTTGATGCAATCCACCTGCACAGAGAGATTCCGGGAGCTTCCATTATGCGTGCTTCGGAAGATAAGCTGAAATACATTCTTCCAAACATGGTGAAACAGTCGATCAAAGTGAAATTCAAAAAGAAAAAATAGGAGCTGTGCAGCAGCTCTCAGATAAAGGAGCAAAAATATGCACGAGCTTGGAGTAACTTTTCATATCATGGATCATCTGGAAAAGGTGGCCGCTGAAAATAAAGTGACACATGTACGAAAAGTCACACTTGAACTGGGAGAGGTCTCGACAGTGATCGAGTCCTATTTACAGAATTGCTGGACATGGGCTGCAAAAAAGCGGCCTCTGTTCGATGAATCTGAATTAGTGGTGGAAACATTACCTGCACTCACGTATTGTGAAGACTGCAAGCAGACATATCCAACGGTAAAACATGGAAAAACCTGTCCACATTGCGGAAGTGAGCATACCTATTTATTGCAGGGAAATGAGTTCAACATTAAGGAAATAGAAGTAGAATAAACAAAAGAGGGAGAGTAAAGAGTATGTTTTTTCAAATCTACGGAGAGACAGCCGGATGGCAGCTTCTTGGATGGCTGCTGGTATTTGCCGGACTTGTCGTAATGAATGAAATCGCAAGAAGATCCAAAGCGGGCGGTATTGCCTGTTTCCTGATCCTTCCTGCAGCACTTAGCGTGTACTTTATCGCTATCTATGTTGGCGCAGCAATGGGAGCCGACTGGGCACTGAATAATGATACATATGTGCACATGAACAGCTGGTTCCATTATGCAAAGCTGTATGCAGCAACAGCAGGATGTATCGGATTTATGATACTGAAGTACCACTGGGGAAAGCTTGGAAAATCTCATGGATTTAAAGCTTTTCCGTTTATCATTGTTGCAATCAATATCCTGATCGCAGTAGCATCAGACTTTGAATCAGCAGTCCGTGCCGGTTCGCTTGCTGGCGGTTGGTGGCTTTCCTCCGAAGGTGTATGGCTTTATGGAGGCTGGTGGAACGTATTAAACGGACTTGCCGGAATTTTAAATATTTTCTGTATGACAGGATGGTGGGGAATCTATTCCTCAAAAGACAAAAAAGATATGCTTTGGCCGGACATGATCTGGGTATATGTCCTTGCATATGATATCTGGAATTTCCAATATACATATCTGAACCTGCCGACACATTCCTGGTACTGCGGACTGGCACTTCTGCTTGCACCTACCTTTGCAGCAGCACTCTGGAATAAAGGCGGTTGGATTCAGAACCGTGCAAACACACTGGCTCTCTGGTGCATGTTCGCACAGGTATTCCCGCTGTTCCAGGATGCGAGCCGTTTCACAACAGTCACTTCCGTATACGGACAGGGCGGCATCGCAGCAGCAATGGGAAGCAGTATGCCGACTATCGCAGAACCGACCGCACAGGGAATTATTTCCGTACTGTCATTTGCAGTGAATGTATTCGTCTTCGCATACATCCTGAAACGCGCAAAAGTACAGAAAAAGAACCCGTGGAAGAACGAGATCTTCACAGATACAAAAGATTACAAAGAAGCAATGGAAAGAGCATAAAGATGAGAAAGGCACTGACGGAGGTCGGTGCCTTTTTTTGACAATATAAACAACAAAACGGTAATTGAGGTGTGAGTGGTTAAATGATATAATTAACCCAGAGAAACTTTTGAAACCAAATCTAAAGAATCTTATTATAGTACGAGAAGGTAACAACCGTAAGGGAAGATGGGTTATAAAAAACGATAATGAGCATGAACATCACAAAACCAATCATTAGAAAGATAAAAGACAATGAAACTGCACTGGCTGAATTTGAGAAAGAAATCAAAACAAATGAAGCAGAAGATACCAAAGACATTATCATGAACTTTCCGACGGTATACATCCACAACTGGCCGGAAACGAATAAGTATGATGTATATGTCGGGGAATCAAACAATATCTTTGCACGTACGAGACAGCATTATCATAACCGAATCAAACATGAAACCTGGCAACATAGAATGCTGCAAAAAGACGCTTCGCTTTATATCATCGGACATGAACATTTCAATAAATCCCTGACACTGGATGTTGAAAATCGTCTTATGCATTATCTCATGAGTGTGGATAAAGTGCGACAGGTACACAATGGAAGAGGAAATCCCCAGAAGAGTTATTATCCATCTGAGGAATTTGAGGGGATTTTTCAGAAAATCTGGACAGAGCTTCATGAGTCGGATGAGGAACTTTTTCCAGATGAAAATATCGTGAAAGACTCTGCGATTTATAAAGCATCGCCATTGCATAAATTAACAGACGAGCAGGAGGATGCAAAAATCCAGATTCTGGACTGTATTGCATCGGCCAGAAACAAAAATGAAAAACAAATCATATTTATTGATGGTGAAGCAGGTACTGGAAAGACCGTTCTGAACAGCAGTATCTTCTATGAATTATATTGTCAGGAAGAAGAAAAAGACAATACAGAATTTAAATGCTGCATGGTGGTCAATCATGATGAACAGGTAAAAGTGTATTCTGATATTGCGAAGAAGCTTGGAATCACAGAAAAGTATAAAGATGTGGTAAGTAAGGCTTCTACTTTTTTAAACAGACATAAAGATCCTGATTCGGTGGATGTTGTTTTTATTGATGAAGCACATCTGCTTTTCACACAGGGAAATCAGGGATACAGTGGGAAAAATCAGCTGGATGATATTGTAAAACGAGCAAAAGTTGTTGTCATTGTATTTGATGAAAATCAGATATTACGAATGGACCAGTACTGGGAAAAGCAGATGATTGACAGGTATCGCAATAAAGCAATCGAGCAGCAGAATTATATTACGCTGACAAAGCAGCTACGCATGC
>OGRJ01001619.1_pt1 | contig 18295 bp, 11 predicted proteins | sample 1553411 | NCBI WGS metagenome assembly OGRJ01 (sample SAMEA2580084, study PRJEB22360) | human gut metagenome | biome: human gut; feature: human-associated habitat; material: faeces | place: Denmark | collected 2008/2010
TGGCATTTGGGGCATTCATCCTTTAAGTTTAATTCGATCTCCTTCTGACAGCCAAATACCGCCTCCTCGAAGGTGATCCGGACACCGGTCCTTAAATTCGCTCCGCGCATGGGCCCGTTGCTGCGCCCCCTGCTCCTGCCGCCGCCGAAGAAATCGCCGAAAATATCGCCGAAAATATCGCCCATGTCTGCGCCGCTGAAATCAAAGCCTCCAAAGCCTCCGGCCCCGCCGGCGCCTCCGTCAAAGGCCGCATGGCCAAACTGGTCGTACTGTCTTCTTTTTTCCGGATCGCTGAGCACGCTGTATGCCTCGGAAGCCTCCTTGAACTTAGCCTCCGCCTCTTTATCTCCCGGATTGGCATCGGGATGGTACTTCTTCGCCAGAACTCTGTATGCCTTCTTTAACGCCGCATCATCTGCATCTTTCGGCACGCCAAGGACTTCATAATAATCTCTCTTGCTCTCTGCCATTTCAAGTCTTACCTTTCAAACTCTATATAGTGGGAAAGGGGTTAGGCGGAATGCCGCCTAATCCCCATGCCTTCGATTTATACGCTTCGCAGCTTTTATTATTAGACTTCCTTGTAATCTCCGTCTACCACATCATCGCCGTAGCCTGCCTGGCCTGCGTCCTGGGGTCCTGCCTGGGAACCTGCTCCCTGGGCTCCGCCAGCCGCCTGGGCCTGCTCATAAACCTTTGTGAAGAGCTGCTGTGCGCTCTGCATCAGTTTTTCTTTTGCAGCTTTGATCTCTGCAACCTGCTCATCTGTCATGTTATCTACAGGAGCCTTTGCGATCAGATCTTTCAGAGCTGCCAGATCAGCTTCTACTGCTGTCTTATCGTTGGCATCCAGTTTGTCACCTACTTCTTCGATGGCTTTCTCTGTCTGGAATACCATAGCGTCTGCATCGTTTCTTGTATCAATAGCTTCTTTTCTCTTCTTATCCTGTGCTTCGTACTCAGCAGCTTCTTTTACTGCTTTGTCGATATCGGAATCAGACATATTGGAACCAGCTGTGATAGTAATGTGCTGTTCTTTTCCTGTTCCCAGGTCTTTTGCAGATACATTTACGATACCGTTGGCATCAATATCAAAAGTTACTTCGATCTGCGGAACACCTCTTCTTGCTGGCGGGATACCATCCAGACGGAACTGTCCAAGAGATTTGTTGTCTTTCGCAAACTGTCTCTCACCCTGTACGACGTTGATGTCTACGGCTGTCTGGTTATCTGCTGCTGTGGAGAAGATCTGGCTCTTCTTGGTCGGGATGGTTGTATTTCTCTCGATCAGTCTGGTTGCGATACCACCCATTGTCTCGATAGACAGTGACAGTGGAGTTACATCCAGAAGCAGGATATCGCCGGCACCGGCATCGCCTGCCAGTTTACCACCCTGTACGGAAGCTCCCAGAGCTACGCACTCATCCGGGTTCAGGCTCTTGCTTGGTTCATGTCCTGTCAGCTGTTTTACTTTATCCTGTACAGCCGGGATACGTGTAGAACCACCAACCAGAAGGACTTTGCTCAGTTCAGAAGCGGTCAGTCCTGCATCTGACAGTGCTCTTCTTACAGGTTCTGCTGTCAGTTCTACCAGATCATGTGTCAGTTCATCGAATTTTGCTTTTGTCAGGTTCATATCGAAGTGTTTCGGACCTTCTGCTGTAGCTGTGATGAATGGCAGGTTGATGTTGGTTGTTGTAGAAGAAGAAAGTTCTTTTTTCGCTTTCTCTGCTGCTTCTTTGATTCTCTGCAGAGCCATCTTATCCTGAGACAGGTCTACACCTTCTGTTCTCTTGAACTCTGCCAGCATGTAATCTGCTACTTTCTGGTCGAAGTCATCACCACCCAGACGGTTGTTACCTGCGGTAGACAGAACTTCGATAACGCCATCACCGATCTCGATGATAGATACATCAAATGTACCACCACCTAAGTCGTATACCATGATCTTCTGTTCCTGTTCGTTGTCCAGACCATATGCCAGAGCTGCTGCTGTAGGCTCGTTGATGATACGTTTTACATCAAGACCTGCGATCTTACCTGCATCTTTGGTAGCCTGACGCTGAGCATCGTTGAAGTAAGCCGGAACTGTGATAACTGCCTCTGTTACTTTCTCACCAAGATATGCCTCTGCATCCTTTTTCAGTTTCTGAAGGATCATTGCGGAGATCTCCTGTGGAGAATATTTCTTGTCATCGATGGTTACACGGTAATCGGTACCCATCTCTCTTTTGATAGAGGAGATCGTTCTGTCTGCATTTGTAACTGCCTGACGTTTTGCAGGCTCACCTACCAGACGCTCTCCTGTTTTTGTGAATGCTACAACGGATGGTGTTGTTCTTGCGCCTTCTGTATTTGCGATAACTGTCGGCTGTCCACCTTCCATTACGGCTACACAGCTGTTTGTTGTACCTAAGTCAATACCAATAATCTTTCCCATGATTTTTTCCTCCTGTTTTAGTCTGTATCTGTTAAAATAAAGTTTGTTGTCAGTTAGTTCGCAACCTTCACCATACTGTGGCGTACTACGAAATCCTTGTAGGTGTAACCCTTCTGGAATTCTTCCACCACGATGTTCTCTCCAACCTCTTCATCCTCCACATGCATCACTGCATTATGGAAATCCGGGTTGAATTCCTTTCCCACTGCTTCGATCGGCTTCACGCCAAGCTCATCCAGTGTTGTGGTAAGCTGCTTGTAGATCATTTTCATTCCATCTGCAAAAGCATCGCCTTCCTGTGCCTGTGCAAGACCTCTTTCAAAGTTATCCACAACCGGCAGGATCTTTTCAACGATCTCTTTTGCTCCGATGATGTACATACTGGATTTTTCTTTTTCCGTTCTTTTACGGAAATTATCAAATTCAGCCATGGTACGCTTCAGGCGATCGGTAAGTTCCTCCACCTTCTGCTCAGATTTATCTTTTTTCTTCTTTCCGAAGAAGGAAGTTTTTGATTTTTCTTCTTTTTTATCCTCTGAGGCAGCTTCTTCGCCTGGAGTATTGTTTTCTTCCTCCGGCAGATCTTCTCCCTCCGGTGTCAGGTTTTCTTCTTCCTGATCTCCGTCAGTTACGGGGATTTCCTTCTCCGCTTCCTGCTCTTCGGATGTTTTCTTTGTTTCCTCCGACACTTTTTTTCTACCGCCTTTCTAAGTTTTCTTCTTTTTCAAAACGTCATCCAGATGATTCTTCAGTTCCTTCAGACTGTCCACTACATTCTCATAATCCATTCGTTTGGGACCGATGATCCCGATGGTTCCGTACATTCCGTCTCCCAGTTCATATCTGGCAGTTACAATGCTGCAGTCCTTCATGGTCTGGATCGGCATCTCATCACCGATGTAAACCTGGATTCCTGTATTCTCTCCATCTGACATCTGTTCTTTTACAAGATCGGCAAGTTCATGCTTCTCCTCAAATGCGGAGATCAGCTCCGTTGCCTTCTCTTTATCGGCAAGCTCCGGATACTTGAAGATGTTCGTTGCACCTGAAGTATAGATCTCCATATCTTCCTCTTCCACATGAATGGTGGCTGCCACTGCATCCAGAACCGTTGCCACCACACCGCTGTGGCTGCCTGCCTGTTCCTTCAGTCTGGCGATCATCCCAAGATTGATATCCTGGATCGGGATCCCATTGAGATTGGTGTTAAGAAGAAGATTCAGTTTCAGGATCGTCTGGTCGTCCATTTCCTCATCCAGATTGATGATCTGGTTCCGGACTGTGTTGTTGTCACTGACAACCACTGCCACAAGCTGAAGCTCGCTCATCCTCGACAGCTGGATGAACTTGACCTTGTTGCCGCTGTACTGCGGAACGGAAACCATGGTAGCATAGTTGGTATTGGAAGCAAGAACCTTCGCAACCTTCTTAAGCACCTTATCCATCTTATCTGTCTTCTCAATGATCAGATCTCGCAGCTCTGCGACCTCCGCTTCCTTCTCCTTCATCAACTCATTGACGTAAAGTCTGTAGCCCTTATCTGAAGGAATCCTTCCTGCTGAGGTATGAGGCTGGACGATATAGCCCATATCTGTCAGGTCTGACATTTCATTTCGGATCGTTGCGGAACTGACATTGAGATCCGCATACTTGGAAATGGTCCTGGAACCAACCGGTTCTCCGGTTTCCATATAGGTCTTGATGATTGCTTTTAAGATTTTTTGCTTGCGCTCATTCAACACCTCTTCCATGAATCCATCTCCTTTCCTTTTTATTCTTTCCTGACGGATGTTGATTCTTTTTTTACATCTGTTAGCACTCATTTTAGTGGAGTGCTAACATCTACAGTCTTTAAGATATCACCATGTAAAATATTTGTCAATATGTTTTGAAAAAAAGTTCTTATTTTTTCAAAACAAAAAAAGCATCAGTACGATGCTTTTTTGTAATACTGGTCTATGCAGTTCTGTGCCCCGGCAAAAAATTCCGCTTCTGTTTTCTGTCCCAGCATATATTTCTGAAATTCCGTTCCCATGGACGAAACGGCTTCTATGGAATCGGCACACAGTGGTCTTGCTTTCAGCTTATAATCTTTCAGATATTGCCGGATCATTTCAATGCCATCCAGATCAAAATTCTTATCCTCGATCACATCCAGTCTTGCCGGACACATTTTTGTCAGCTGTCCGTAATTTTTACTGGCCTCATATCCGGACACATACTGAAGGAACTTCAGAGCTGCTTCTTTATGATCAGAATTTTTATTCAGTACATACTGCCAGGTTGCGATATTGGTCACCTTCTCGTCAAATTCCGGAAATGGTGCCATATGGATCTTATCTTTTCCATACACGCCTGCATTCTGAAAAGTACTCAACACACCGGTATACATAAACATACATCCATACTGGCCGTTTATAAATTTTTCATTCAGCTGGTCATGCTGGTCGATCAGATTCTCCTCTGATATCATCCCTGTATCCAGCATTCGCTTCATATATTCTGCCGCTTCTCTTGTTTTCGGATCCGTCCAGTCTGTATAATCTCCTCCGAAAAAATCGACATACTCGCTGATACTATTATATATGTAAGAAATCTCCCATGCATCCCCATATGCATATTTTCCCGTATTCTGAAGCTTTTTCTGAAGGATCTCAAGATCACTGAGACAGGAGAGTCTGTCCAGACCAGCCTGATCCAGCAATTCCTGGTTCACCCAGAATGCCATGATATCCATCCTGAACGGTACCGAAAAAATATGTCCGTCTGACATGCATATTTCTTTCAGGTATTCCTGCAGAAAATTCGCCGCTGTCTCCTCTGTCATAACCGTATCTTCCAACGGAAGAAGAAATCCCTTATGTTTAAATTCGGATATCATCTCATCATTTACTGTGATCAGATCAACAGAATCATCTCCTGATGTCAGAAGAGTTGCTATTTTGGCCTGGCGATTGTCCGCATTGGCCGGACATTTTTCAATATGGATCTTTATTCCAAGATCTTTTTCCGCCTGGCTGATAAAAGAATCAAAGCCTTCTGTGCCTGCATCCACATGAAGGATCGTCAGTTCCTGTCTGTTCTCCGGCACAATATCAGATGCAGCCTCCTTCTTCTGGACTCCACATCCTGTCACTGCCAGAGCCAGGGCAAATACCCCGCAAAATACCTGTTTTTTCAATCTCTACCACCCTTTTTATCTGGGCCATCTATCCTCTTTTGACATCAACGGCTGGAACGGTGCATGAGGAAGTGTCTGATACCAGTACGCTACACTTGCCACATCATCCTGTCGTTCAAACAGGCCACGGTATCCGACGCCTATCTGCTGAATCGTAACGCGAAGATCCTCTTCAAAGCAGATTGGATCCTGTAAATGCCATCTGTAAAAGCCTCTCATTGGCGGGCAGTCATCATTATGATAAAAATTGTGGATCAGCTCGTCATGGGCAGAATAATACGGATATCCCAGATACGGCGTGTTATAATTCTGTTCCACGGTTTTTCCATCCACCTGTTTGGCAAAGCTCCAGGAACCACCAAAGTAATCTTCCGTTCCTGTTCCACAGATGGTCGGATACTCCTCATCTCCGTCAATATAAAACTTCATTTCTCCCTCGCCCCACCAGTAACGTTCCAGTGTGGTAAGTGCCATGTAGGTTCCTATATAATGGCCTTTTCCTTTTACTCCATCCAAAATTGTATAATCTTTTGTTTTTTCTGTCAACCGTTCCCTTCTCCACTGCGCATGGAAATAAGCAATATCGTCCGGAAGCTCATCATAGAGACAGTAATCTACCTGATAAAAGAAAGCCGGGATTTTATTTGCATGCTGGTTTTCCAGTGTGATCTTTGCTTTCTTCTTAAACGGCATCGGGAAATAGCAGTTAAAGCCCCTGTTTGGAACAACAGCCACCGGAACAGAATTTACAAAACATTCCCTTCCGAATCCGCAGCAGAAGAAATCACCCAGAGGACTTTCCACGGAAGGAGTTTCCTCGTCATCCCAGTACATACGGATTACAAGATCTCTCAGTACAAAGCAATCTGCCTCTGTAGTCTTGTTATCAACGGTGATCCAGATATGATTGATCTGTCCCGGTCCTTCCATTTCTGCCAGAGTTACCACAGTTCCCGGCTCAATATCCCTGAGACACGGGCTTCCTTTTCTGGACGGTCCCAGATGACTTGCAGCCATACCGCCTCTGCCTTTTTCTCCATGAGGATTTTCTGCGTTGATCGCACGGCTTTTTCCATGCTTTGCAAGTGCGATCCCTCCCAGTCCGCCTGTAAATGCCTGATACATATCTGTTTTCTCCTCTCTTTTGGAAATTAAAAATATTTACGCTTTTACTCCACCTGCCATGATACCATCCATGATCTGTTTCTCAAAAACAGCTACAAAGATAATGATCGGAAGAAGGATGATCCATCCCATGGCGCTGACCAGATCCCACGGAACTCCATACATGTTGTCACGTAACGGAAGCTGTACGATGGAAACAGAAAGTACCTGAATACCATTTGAATAAAACAACGGTGTGAAAAAGTTATTCAGACAGGTAATAAAGTTGATAATGCAAACCGTAGCGATTGCCGGCTTCATCAGCGGCAGAACGATCGTAAACAGTCTCTGTGAAAAAGATGCGCCGTCAATAGCAGCTGCCTCCTCCAGTGAGATCGGGATCTCACCGACAAAGTTTCTGAGGATCAGAACCGTAAACGGTATAACGGTACTGATATAAAGAAGGATAAGTCCCGGATATGTATCATACAGCTTTACCTTCTGCATAAACTCATACAGCGGGCGGGCTGTGACAACCTCAGGGATCAGCATGGTAGCCAGAACAAACGCAAATGCAACAGAAACTCCCTTTGAGTTAAATCTTGAGAAGCCATAGGCAGCCATTGCACACAGCACGGTACTGATCACAAGTGTAATGCCTACGATCAGAACTGTATTTCCGATCTTTGAAAGCAGTCCTACATTCTGTATCAGAAATTTATAGCTTTCCAGTGTGGGATGATCCGGAAGATAATCGATCGGTGTTTTAAACAGTTCTCCTGACGGTGTGATCGAAGAAATAAAGATCCAGTAAACCGGGAACAGGATCAGAAAAGCCACAACTGCAAACAGAACCCATCTTCCAACGGCTACCACTCCATGATAAACATTATATTTTCCTGTATTCTTCACGATAATTCCCCCTAACTGTCAAACTTATTCATAACACGTATATTCAGCCAGCTGAAGATCGCCATTACAACAAACAGCAGCATAGCCAGCGCCGAAGCATATCCTACGTTTAGATTTGTAAATGCTTCTGTTGTGATTCTGTATGCGATCAGCGCAGTATCCTCTCCAGGGCCTCCAGATGTCATGGAATAAACCAGATCGAAGGTTGTCAGTCTCCAGAGTGTGAACGGAATACATAAAGTCAGGACATTTTTTGCGATCAGCGGAAGTGTGATCCGGAAAAAGCTCTGGATCCCGTTTGCACCGTCTACCTTTGCTGCCTCATAGATATCGCCGGAAATAAACTGAAGTCCGGAAAGTACAAGAATTGCAAAGAACGGAAGGTCCTTCCACAGGTCCATTGCAATTACCGCTGCTCTTGCAGTACCTGTATTGATCAGCCAGCTGTTCTGGTAACCCGGTACAAACCAGCGGATAAAATCATTGATCAGACCATAATCATTGTTAAATGCCCATTTTGCAGCCATACCGGCTACTACTGCAGGCATAGCCCACGGGATCAGCACGATGGTCCTCAGAAAACGGCGGCCTTTGAATTTCATATTCAGGATCAGTGCCAGGATAACTCCGAGGATCACATGAAAGATCATGGAAGCAACCACAAATATTGCCGTAAAGCTGATCGATGTGAGCACTTTAGGATCAGAAAATACCTTCAGGTAATTCTTGAAGCCTATAAATTCATTGATACCTGCAAGGATACTGATATTAAAGAAGCTGTTTTTCACAGTCATCAGAATGGGATATACTGTTGTAAAACCTCGAATCAGTACAACCGGCAGGATCAAAAGCCATGGTATCCACTTCATATTTTTTTTGCTTATTGTCATGGAACTTTCCTCCCTGTTCATCAAGCAATGTAAAGCAGACTTTTACCTCTGCTTTACATTGCTGTTTTTTTATATCTTTTACTTATACATATCTACCACATCCTGAGCCTTCTTGCAGAACTCATCAACTGTAATCTCGTCTTTCATACAGGACTGGAAGATTGTTCCCATATCGCTGATAAATTCCATTGTCTGTGCCACCATCGGACGTCCCTGTACATTGCATTCATTTGCATATCTGCTGTACATTTCTTTTGCCGGGTCAGAATCCGGAACTACCTTCTCTGCAACATCCTTTCTTGCAGGATATCTGTCAAATGCTTTATAGGAAGCTTCCATTCCGCCTTCATCAGCCATATACTGGAGGAATTTCACAGCTGCATCTTTATTCTTGGATGCTTTGTTGAGAACATAGCTCCAGGAATCTGTAAAGATCGCACGCTCTCCCTTGCCGCTGAAATCCGGTACCATTTCCATGTGGATCTTATCTGCGCCAAGCATATCTGCCTTTGCATAATCTGTTCCAAGGCCCCACATGAACCAGCATCCGTATTTTCCGTCATTGATCTTCGGATTCATCTGCTCATATTTATCAGCGATCTGCTCGATGGATGTTTCTTTATCAGCAACCAGATCGTGGAGGAACTGAACTGCTTCCTTGTTTTCCTCTTTGGTCCAGTCAAAATAATCGCCGCCGAACATGTTTACAAACTGTGCAAGCTCGTTAAATGCATAAGTTTTCTCCCAGGAACCGCCGTAGCCGAATCTTCCGTCCTTGGAAACAGCCTTCATATACTTCATGAAATCCTCTTTTGTATCAATGGATTTGATTCCGACCTCATCCATGATCTCCTGATTTACCCAGAATGCAAAATATCCTGTATAGCCTGGAACACCGATAATGTTTCCGTCCTTATCTGTGATCATATTCTTTACATATCCCTGGGCAAACTGATCAGCGATATCATCTGTCATTACTGTATCATTCAGTCCTTCCAGCCATCCGGAATTTTTAAATGCCGCACTCATCTCATCGTTGATCTGAATGACATCCACGGAAGCATCTCCTGTGGAAAGCATTGTGGTGATCTTCTGCTGACGGGTATCTGTATCTGTAGGTGCCGCAATTACATTAATGTTCAGGCCCGTGGCATCTTCCACATTTGCAAGCCAGTCCTCAAAATCCGGGTCTGTGGTGTCGATGCTGTATAAGGTAAGATCATATTTCTCCTCTGCGGAAACAGTAACCACGTTACCTGCCATACCCACAACCATCGCTGCTGCCAAAACTGCACTCATTACTTTTTTCTTCATATCTTTCTTCCTTTCTGGACATTTTCGTGTTTGTCCACACCTGTTTTTGATGGTTTAAGGATACCAGAGAGCCCCCTCATTCTAAATACAATATTTTATGATTTCTTTATATTATTTTTCGTTCTCTTGTATTTTTGTTGTTAATTTTTTATAATCCTTTTATATAATCTATATTTGTAACGGCTTTTTTTCACAGCTGGATTCGGTTTCATTAATTTGTTTTCGACATAAAGGAGAGTATGTACTATGAAATTCCACAAATGTATCCCACCCATTTTTTCCTCATTTCGCTATAAGCTCCTGCTCGCATTTCTGATCGCAACTATGGTACCTCTGATTTCCCTGACCTTCATCAGCTATCACATTTCCTATAACATTGCCAGAGATCGTATCATCGATTCTGCCGTAATGACTGACAAGCAGCTGGTCTCTCAGCTGAACGACCGCCTCGGTCAGGTTGAAAATGTAGCAGATACCATACAGTTTCAAATGTACTCCCTAAATCAGCCTTCCTCTAATAAGGTAGATGCACTGAAAAAATTCACCACTGTAAAAAACAATATTTCGCTGTATAAATCCACATTCGATTTCTTCCATATATATGTTTTTCTGCAGCCCGATCAGCTCGGTTCAAAAGAAAGCCTGTACTTCTTTTCCACAGATGAGCTTTCTGCATATGGTCTGGATAAAAATATTGTTTCCGGTTCAGGCTTTTCCTCTGTCTGGATACCGGTTTCCAATATGCCTCTGCCTAAAATACTGTCCACAAAAAAATCATCTGCCGATGTGATCCTCTGCGTCCGGGCACTGAAAAATCAGGCCACCGGTATTCTGGAATACGCCTACGGCATTGCTCTGGACACCTCAGAGCTTACCACTTATCTGCAGCCTGCTGCTTTGGATTCCCGCATATACAGCTACATTCTCACAGATCACGGAGAGATTGCAGCAAAAAATACATCCTCACTGAATTTATCCGGAATTTCCAAAGCACAGTTTCAGAAACTCAAAGGAAATGCAGATTCTTCTTTTCACAGCGGCGACAAATATTATAACTGCTGCACCTTAAGCAATGGCTGGCTTCATGTTACCGAAATCCCGGAAAGCTATATTCAGGGCAACACGCACATCCTGATCCGTGCCTTACTGATCACTGTCCTTATTTTCTTGCTCCTTACTGTTATCATCGTTATCCTGTTTTCCGAAAATCTTACCCGGAAGATCACTGCACTTTCCTATGCAATGGAAGCCTTTCAGCTGGGATATGACCCGGAACATCTATCTATCGTTACTGTTCCCCACCCGGATGATCCTTCCAGGTATGATGAGATTGACAGACTGGGCATCACCTTTGAAGATATGCAGCACACAATAGCCGGAAACCTGAAGTCCATTGTAAATCTTTCCGTAAACGAAGAACGTCTGAAATACCAGCTGCTCCAGTCACAGATCAATCCGCATTTTCTTTACAATATCCTGGGATCGATCCGTACCTGCCAGTCCCTTGGAAAGCTTGACATTGCTGATCAGATGATTGCAAATCTGACTGCCTTTTACCGTCTTACCCTGCGTAAATCAAAGGAACTTATTCCTATTAAAGATGAATTGGAAATTGCCCGGCTTTATCTGGAAATGGAAAAGCTCTGTCATAAAGATAATCTGGACTGGGAGATCGAAGCAGAAGATGGAATCGAAAATTTCCTGATCTGCAAGTTTACACTTCAGCCATTTCTCGAAAATTCCATTCTGCACGGGATTTCTTCGGGCACACCAGCTGTTTTCATTTCGATCCATGTTCTTTATGGCGATGATACGGTTGTGATCTCCATTGAGGACAACGGTGCCGGCATGGACTCCGAAACCCTTGCACAGCTGCGCCATGCTATTGAGCATAATGTTATTGATTATGAGAAGCATTTTGGAATTTCCAACGTAAGTTCCCGTATTTCCAACCCATTATACGGAAACGGTTCCGTAAGGATCCGCAGCAACCCCGGAAACGGCACATACGTCACCATTGAATTCGAACAGATGGAGGAAGATATCGATGAAAAAAATAATGATCGTAGATGATAATTACTTATCTGCAGAAGGTATCGAAAAAAACATAGACTGGGAAACACTGAATGCAGAGATCATCCATGTCTGCTACAATGGAACCTCTGCTATCGAAGCCATGAAAAAAGAACCGGCAGATCTGATCATTTCTGACATTGAAATGCCTGATCTTGACGGCATTTCCATGAGCCGTCAAGCTCTTGAGATCAATCCTATGGTGAAGATCATCCTGATCAGTGCCTATGATAAATTTGAATATGCAAGACGCGCTCTGCTCCTCGGTGCTCTGGATTATATCGAAAAGCCTCTGGATTATGCCTATCTTATCCAGAAGGTAAAAAACGCTTTTGCACTGATGGAAAAGGAACAGAAAAATCTCCAGCTTCTGAAACAAAGCAGGCCTCTTCTTACGGAAAAATTTTTCCGCGAGATCACACACCTTCCGTCTTCTGAAGCAGCCTACCGACTGAAGCCTTATCTTAAGTATCTGAACCTGGAGCTGAATTATGATTTTTATACAGTTGTTATTCTGGAGCTTGAAAATGCTCCGGATCTAAAAGCTGTTTACGGGATTGAAAAGTTTCAGATGGAGCTTTTCAACCTTCAGGATCTGATAACTGAGGAAACCGCTTCTCTTGATTTTGTGTATCTTCTCCCGGATATGGATGGCTATCTGTGCATTCTGGGACACAGCGGCTGTCAGTCCAACAGCTTCCGCCAGCTTACCAGCGGACTTATTTCCTCAATCGCAGATGCCTGCCAGCCACTGGGACTTTCTCTCAACGCAGGTATTGGAACAATTGTCCAGGATTTTTGGAACCTGAACCATTCTTATAAAAGCGCCGTACATGCACTGGAATACAGATTCTTTTTCCCGCATCAGAATATCTTTGACGGAAGAGAGGCTCTGGGTTCCGATCTGTCTGTTGCAGATTTTTCAGATACAAAGGAGGATGAACTGATCCGGCTTCTCTGCAAAAAGGATACCGCTGCCATAGATCTCTGGTTTCAGAATTTTTCCGACTGGCTCACTCAGAAATTTCGCACAAAGAATTTCGCTTTCATACAGATTTATTCTCTTCTTGGCCGGATCCTGAAATTTTTCTATGAATTAAATCTGGATACGCATGACCTTGAAGCTAAAATTTTGTATGTTTACAACCACATAAATGAGTTTCATAATACGGAAGAGCTATGTCAATGGCTGAAGGATCTGTGCCATCTTTTATGTCGGAAGCTTGATTCCTCCATGAATGATTATCACCAGAAGCTCTGCGAACTGGTGATTTCCTATATCAACGAACACTACACTGACAATACGCTCTGCCTCAATGATATTGCTGCCTCTGCCAATGTAAGCCCTGCTTATTTAAGTGCTCTTTTCAAAAAAAATCAGGGAATCAGTCTCAGTGACTTTATCACATCTCAGCGAATTTCCGCAGCCGCCCGTTACCTGACTACGACTACTATGAGTCTGAAGGAGATCAGCCTGAAATGTGGTTATGCCAATCAATATTATTTCAGCACCAGCTTCAAAAAGAAAATGGGGATCACACCTTCCGCCTATCGGGAACAGCATACATAACTTCTTCTCTTCTTTATAACAAAGTTACTGGCACAAATGCCAGTGCCCTTCTCCGGAATTTTACTTATAATCAATCAATAAAGAGAACCATCATATTTTTTCGAAGGAGGGATCGCTATGAAAAAATGGAAAAAAATCCTGATATCTCTGATAACAGTCTTTGTACTGACCATGCTTCCGGCAGAATCGGCAATTCTGCCTGGCACAGTCTGTGTTACAGAGGCCGCTCCCAGAATCAGTTCTTCCAGGCTTACCATGATCAAGGGACAAAGTAAGACCCTGAAGATCACTGGTCTCAAAAAAGGACAGAAAATCACCTGGAAGAGCAGCAGTCCGAAGCTTGTAACGGTTTCTGCATCAGGTAAGCTTTCTGCAAAAGCCGCAGGAAATGCCACAGTTACCGCTCAGGTAAACGGGATCCGCTTTGTCTGTAAGGTTAATATTCAAAAAAAAGCCTCTCCGGCAAAGCCAGCTCCCACCGCCGCTCCGGCAAAACCACCCCCTACTATTGCTCCGAAGCCCGGCATAAAATTAAAAAATCACATTCTGAGCAAAGGGAAAAAGGCCAATGATGGAAGCGTAAAAATCGAACTTAACACACACGATGAATACAAAAAAATCGATATGGATTTAAGCGGTTTGGGTTCGTCATCTTCTTCTATGCAGGTTTCTGTAGATGAATATCGAAGTATCACATACATTCCAAAAACCAGCAGTTTTAAATTCTATTTTCGGTTTTCCAGCCACGATAATTTAAAAAGTGATATTACTTTGACTTTCCCGATGAATTCTACTGCAGCTTCCTTAAACTTTTATTTTTACATGAACATACTTCCCGATGATGAATCCGGTACACTGATTGCCACCATGAACAGCTCCGCTCCGCTTTCTGCCATCAGGAATGAATCCTCCAATTTATCCTTCCGCTTCCAGAAGCTTACAGATCCTTATGAGATCCTGACACAAAAAGATGCTTCCGAAATTGCAAATGACACTCTGGATATGGCTGTTCCATATTGGGCTGATCTTCTCAAGGGCTCCGGCATCACCCTGCGCTCCCTGGGCTTTTCAACTACAAAATAAGCTTTTCCTAAAAACAGATCGAGCATACCCGGCAACACCCCTGGCTATTACAGCCAGGGGTGTTGTACTGTCAGCTGCTTTGCAGCCTATTCCGTTAATTCTTCCAGATTCTTTTTTAATTCGAGCATCTTGTCTCTCAACTCAGCAGCCTGCTCGAAATTCAGGTCTGCTGCCGCAGCACGCATCTGCTTCTCTACCTGAGCGATCACCTTCGTCAGTTCTTTTCGATTCATGGATTCCGGATCCTTTTTAAGCTTCACTTCTGTCTCTGCCACCTTCTTCGAAACAGCGATCAGATCACGGACCGCCTTCTTGATCGTGGTTGGAGTGATGCCATGCTCCCTGTTGTAAGCCTCCTGTATCGCTCTCCTTCTTTCTGTCTCCGAGATTGCTTTTTCCATGGATTCTGTCATATTATCTGCATACATGATCACATGGCCTTCGCTGTTCCGGGCAGCACGGCCGATAGTCTGTACCAGGGATGTTTCCGAACGAAGGAAGCCTTCCTTATCTGCATCCAGGATCGCTACCAGCGTGATCTCCGGAATATCCAGTCCTTCTCGCAGAAGGTTGATCCCGACCAGCACATCAAACACATCCAGGCGCATATCGCGGATGATTTCCGCACGTTCCAGAGTGTCAATGTCTGAATGAAGGTATCGGACACGGATTCCCAGATCCTTCATATAATCGGTAAGGTCCTCTGCCATACGTTTGGTCAGGGTCGTGATCAGGACTTTATTTTTCTTTTCAATTTCCTTATTTACCTCTGCTACAAGATCATCGATCTGTCCTTCGATCGGACGCACCTCCACCTTCGGATCAAGAAGCCCTGTAGGACGGATGATCTGCTCTGCGCGGAGAAGCTCATGGTCATATTCATATTCTCCCGGTGTCGCAGATACAAACATTACCTGGTCAAGCTTGTTCTCGAATTCATCAAAGCTCAATGGACGGTTATCCTTAGCAGACGGAAGTCGGAAGCCGTAATCCACCAGTGTCTGTTTACGGCTCTGATCACCGGCATACATACCGCCAACCTGGGGAACTGTCTTATGGGACTCATCTATAATAAGTAAAAAATCATCTCCGAAGTAATCCATCAGTGTATACGGTGGCTGCCCCGGTGCAAGCCCTGTCAGGTGCCTGGAGTAGTTCTCGATCCCGGAGCAGAATCCCGTTTCCTTCATCATTTCCACATCAAAGTTGGTACGCTCCGCAATTCTCTGAGCCTCGATCAGCTTATCCTCACTTTTAAAGTATTCCACCTGCTGCTTCATCTCTTCCAAAATGGCATCTGCTGCACGACGGATCTGCTCCTGAGGCACAACGTAATGAGATGCAGGGAAAATCGCTGCATGGCTTTCCACACTTTTGATTTCTCCGGTAAGCACATCGATATCTGTGATACGCTCGATCTCATCTCCAAAAAATTCCACACGCACCGCCCGGTCTGTAGAGTTAGCCGGAAAGATCTCCAGCACATCGCCACGCACCCGGAATGTTCCTCGGTGGAAATCCATCTCATTTCTTGTATACTGGATATCGATCAGCTGTTTGATAACCTCGTCACGATCCTTCTCCATCCCCGGCCGAAGTGAGATCATCATATCAAAAAATTCCTGCGGCGCACCCAGGCCATAAATACAGGATACCGATGAAACTACGATCACGTCTTTCCGCTCACATAAGGCCGCTGTGGCAGAAAGGCGGAGTTTATCGATCTCGTCGTTGGTGGATGCATCCTTGGCGATGTAGGTGTCTGTGGACGGAACGTAAGCCTCCGGCTGGTAGTAGTCGTAGTAGGAGACAAAATATTCCACTGCGTTCTCAGGAAAAAATTCTTTCATCTCGCCGTAAAGCTGGGCCGCCAGTGTTTTATTGTGAGCAAGTACCAGAGTTGGTTTATTTAACTGGGCAATGACATTCGCCATTGTGAAAGTCTTACCGGAGCCAGTAACACCAAGCAAAGTCTCGAACTGGTTGCCTTCTTTAAATCCCTCGACCAATTTCTCGATGGCCTGGGGCTGATCGCCGGTGGGTTTGTATTCGGAGTGTAATTCAAAATGATCCATAGCATTCTCCTGTTTTAAACAAATTTCATTTATCTAAAATTAAGATGTGTCTCTTTTAGTATGGTTGTGTTTTCAGTATATCATTACATATAAAAAAAGTACAGGGCAAGCCGAATGTTTGTTCTGTACTTCTTTCTATCATTTCACATAATTTCTCCACAGTTATCCATATTCTAGAATCACATTATCTTTTTGTTCAATATATGCTGCAAGTTGTTGTCCCTTAATATAACTTGAACATGTTAACGAAATACTAAACGTCCCATCTTCATATATACATTCTTCCAGTTTCCCATAATTCATGGCTAATAGTTTGTAATCATCGTATCTTTCTTTATCCATCTTCTGGGTTGAACATATAGTTACATAATCTCCAGTTTCATCAATAATATTATTATCTTCTAAAAAGATTCCCCATGATATTGTTTCATTGCATAAAGCAGAAAATGAATTTGAATAGATACACACTCCCTCACAAAAAAGGCTAGATTCCTCTAGTGAAATCAAATAGTTATCTATATAATTGTGAAAAATTGAAACATTTCTAAAATTCAATTGGCTACTACGCGCTTCTATAATACAGCCTGCTGTTTTATTGCAGTCATATATCATACTATTCACAAATTCCAAATTCGAATTATTTATATTAAGTCCGCCATATGTACATTCAAAAATTTTAACCCCATTTGTTCTAATATTTGTACAATCAAACAGCTCAATACCATATGTTCCGCATCCAAATAACTCCAATGTATCTAGTTGAATATTATCACATCCCTCAAAACGCAAAACAGCACCTGCACAACTTCCTTTTTGGGGTACATGCCCTAAAGTCAAACCTATAATTTTTATATTAGAACAATTTCTAAAAGTAAGCACCGTAGCATATCTTGGTTCTATAAGCAACGTAGAATTATCTCCAACAATAGTAATATCAGAAACATCCGTAACGACTAGTTGTTCACCATCAAATACACTTTCCTTAAAAACATTGGCTTTGGCACCATCAAAATCTAAAATATTATAAAAGCCCTTGCTCATAACCAATTTTGTATTTGAAGCTAAATTTTCTACAAACCCTTTTGTATCTGATACTTCTACATATTCATGAATGACAGGAGTGACAGCTCCTCTATTTTGTATTTTTTTCATCACTTCTGCCTGCAATATTTTATTTATCGTATCCTTTAATATACTAATATCTTTAAATGGCGTATATAAACCTAGTGGTTGCAATCTTCTTGCAATTTCTTTTATCTTCTTTATATCATCATTATCTTCTGAATCATATGATTTAAAAAACGCCTTAATATCCGGTTTTCTACGCTTATGATAACTATCTAAAGCCAAATTTAATTCATGTTCTGTTCCTGCCACATTCTCATTAGGTAATAGAGTTCCAATCCTTTTCCAATATAAGCAAATAAAAACATCAGCTGTTGCTATTTCTAAATCAATATCTATAACACCCTGTGGTCCATCTGCATTCATTCCAGGAACAACATTTTCCCACATTCTTAAATCAATACAAATATCATATTTCATGTATAAAGGATTTAACGAATCGGTTAAAGCTTTTATCATTTTGCGCGAGACTATGAGAAAAAGTCTGTAAATAAGATTCTTCTATGATATGCAAGGGTGGCAAGCCTG
>OGRJ01001642.1_pt1 | contig 18076 bp, 13 predicted proteins | sample 1553411 | NCBI WGS metagenome assembly OGRJ01 (sample SAMEA2580084, study PRJEB22360) | human gut metagenome | biome: human gut; feature: human-associated habitat; material: faeces | place: Denmark | collected 2008/2010
GCTCAAATTGCCCAATTCACCAAAATGCATTTTAATGGCTACGAACTTACCGTCCATATCCAACTGCTCAATGCCTGCTTTTTTCAGCAGTTTCTGCAGTTTTGTTGTTAAGCCATCTCCATAAGCCGGTGTTCTGAAATCAGTAAAAAAAACTTTAGATTTTTCCATCTTCAAAGCATCTCCTTCATTGTATGTATCTTTATCTTCTATTGTTTTAACAATTATTGTAACTGTTTATTTGCGTTTATCTCGTGATAGTATAACCTACCGCTTTCAAAAGTGAAATAGGCATCTTAACCAAAAGTATCCTATACATTCTTCACTTTTTAAGGTATGATAGATAAAAAGGAGGAATCAGCCATGTACACAACCGAATCCTACACAACATACATCGCTGTCAGTGATTATAAAAAAAGATATATCGATATTCCCACTTTCACTGAATACTGCAAAGCCTGTCCCAATTATGACAGACTCTGGTCCTGTCCTTCCTACACCTTCGATGTGGAGGCTTTCTGGAATCAGTTTCAGACACTGGATCTATTTGCGGTCAAAATCCTCTATAATGATGACTATGCCGGAAAACAATTCTCGGAACACAAAATTGCCGATATTATGCGTCAATCCCTCAATGTCGAAAAAGCCCGTATCAGCCGGGAATTATTCCGACTTGAAGAAAAATACCCCGGCTCCGTCAGTCTTTCAGCCGGCTCCTGTAGCCTGTGCCATGACAATTGTACACGTCCCGACGGCCTGCCATGCCGTTATCCCGACAAACTCCGTTATTCCATCGAATCTCTTGGCGGCAATGTCGGTCTGACCCTCAGTCAATGCATGGGCATTGACCTTGAATGGATGGAAGAAGGCCGACTTCCTCACTACTTTGTTCTTGTCAGCGGCCTGCTCCGCAGGTAAACGCCCCTCAATCCCTCCGATTACCGCTATTCACTCAGTTTATAGCCTCTTGGCGTCACCATTCTGCCATTGATGACTTTAGTTGTACTATTTCCGATAAATACTGTTGTAAACATATCCGCCTCATAATTCGACAATTCCTGAAGCGTCATGACCTCAAAAAATTCTCCGTCTCTTCCAATCTGTCTGACAATACCGCAGACAGTTGCAGGAGAAGCATACAGCATGACAATCTGACAAGCCTTATTCAGATAATCCTTTCTCTTTTTGCTGGAAGGATTATATAAAGCAATCAGAAAATCCGCCTGTGCTGCCGCCCGAAGTCTCTTTTCAATCAGTTCCCACGGCGTCAGAAGATCACTTAAACTGATCAGACAGCAATCGTGTCCAAGCGGTGCACCAAGCACTGCTGCTCCCCCCATTGCTGCTGTCACACCCGGAAGAACCTCGATCTCGACTTCCGGATATTCTTCTCCGATTTCATACATGAGTCCTGCCATTCCGTAAATCCCGGAATCACCACTGCACACCATAGCTGTCACACGCCCTTTTTTTGCCTCTTCAAATGCCAGCCGGCATCGCTCCGGCTCCTTTCTCATCGGCGTTGTCATAAATTCCTTTTCCGGAAAATATTTTTTCATAAGATCTACATATACTGTATACCCGACAATCACATCACAGCCCTTTAGCGCTTCCACCGCTGCAACCGTCATCTGCTCATAAGCACCAGGTCCCATTCCAATCACATATACTTTATTCAAAATCCACACTCCATTTCTCCACTGCCACAGCAACTGTCACTCCTTCGTGCGCTGTCTTGTGTACCAGAATTTTCTTCCCTCCGGCACACATAGCACTTCTTTCACACACATTATCAACACCTGTGGTCTGTTTTACAAATTCAGATCCTGTAAATGTCCCTTCTGCCTGTTCCAGCTCTTCTTTCGAAAATGTCTGAAACGGTATGTCATATTTTTCACAGTATGTACATAGTCCAGGCTCTTCCTTCTTTAAATCAATGCTTGCTGCAAGTTTCACTGATTCCGGAAAAATTCCATACTCCTCAAGCACCTGTGTTACATGCTTTTCAATCTTTTCAGCATCAGTTCCTTTCTTACAGCCAATCCCTAAAACCACAGCTTTAGGAATCAAATACAACACCTGTGTTCCGCTTCCTGCAGGTACATCGTTTTTACAGATTCCTATGTGGATCTTTAAAGCCCTTGAATCACATCTGTCTGACTCATGTATGAATTTTAATTCTTTTGGAATCTGTCCTATGACAGAGCATTCTGGTTCTATCTCTGCTAAAACTTGTTTGCCAGCCAAAATATCTGCAGATACGCGTTTTGCCAGTTTCATATCTTCTATATATAATCTATTTTTCTTTGCAAATATGTCAACCGCCCACTTCTGATTCAAATCTGTTGCTGTTGTGATCACGGCCTCCATGGAAAGCATTTGACTGAGTTTTTCTGCAAGTTCATTGGCACCTCCAATGTGTCCGGACAAGATTGGAATACAGTATTTTCCAAGCTCGTCTATAACCAGTACAGCCGGGTCTTCTTTTTTGGACACTACAAATGATGCAACTGCCCGAACTGCAATTCCTGCTGCACCTACATAGATCAAAACATCAGATACTTTCCAATGTTCTCCGGTCCATTCTTTCAGGCTTCCCTCATAAGAATCTGCCTCTTCTTTACATTTGACATTCTCTGCTACAAGCCAGTCTTCTGCCGACAAAGCTTTCCTGACTTTTCCAGCCGTCTTTCTTCCGTTTGCAGTAAAGCTCAGAATTGCAGCTTTCATCTAAGAATCACTTCCTTTCCGGAATTCAGTTGTGAATCCCGGATCATACAACTTTGACCGTTCATAATGGCTGTGAGTCACTACATTTCCCACAAGGATCAGTGCAGTCTTTGTAATCTGATGTTTCCTTGCTGTCTCCACAAGTGTATCTATCGTACATACATATGCCTCTTCCTCCGGCCATGTTGCTTTGTACACAATTGCTGCCGGCGTATCTGATGCATATCCTCCGGCAAGCAGTTCTTTTACCAGCTTTTCCAAAAGTCCTGTACTTAAGAAAAGAACCATCGTTGCACCATGTGCAGCAAAACTCATAATCTTTTCCCGCTCAGGAACCGGAGTCCTTCCTTCCGTTCGTGTAATAATAACACTCTGTGACACCTCTGGAAGAGTATATTCCAGATTCAGTGCTGCCGCCGCTCCACAAAATGAGCTGACTCCAGGGCAGGAATCATAATCAATTCCTTTTTCATCAAGAATGTCCATCTGCTCACGGATTGCACCGTAAAGACAAGGATCACCCGTATGAAGTCGTACGGTCATCTTATCTTCTTTTTCTGACTTTATCATAACCTCTATGACTTCTTCCAGTGTCATATAGGCACTATTATAAACTTCGCAGCCTTCCTTTGCATATTCCAGCAGTCCTTTATTGACCAGTGATCCAGCATAAATGATTACATCTGCTTCTTTAAGATATCGTTGTCCTCTTACCGTAATCAGATCGACCGCTCCCGGTCCTGCTCCTACAAAATGTATCATTGATTTTCTTCCTCCCACAAATGCATCAAAGTATCTACCTTACTTGTTTTTCCCAAAATTCCATACACATTTGAATATAAAATTGCCCCAACAGGCATCTGATCTGCCATGCGGTATTCCATATATTTTTCAATGGATCTCATGATCTGCCCGATTGTAGCTTCTCGCTCTTCTTCACTTAAAAGTGCAAGCGCATCATCGGTCGTCACGCAATCCAGAACCGCTCTGGCGCGATCTGCGGAAAATCCAGCCCGTAGCATTGCCGTTGCCAAAAGATCCATACGGCAGTCTGCCCATCTGGAATGCGTATTCATCACTCCACCTGATACTTTGATCAGCTTTCCGATATGTCCGGCAAGTACAAGCCCTTGAAACTTACAATCTGCTGCCATATCCATGCTCTGCCCTATATAATTACTGCATTTTACTACATCTTTATCCTGAATTCCATATGCTTCTCGCAGAAAATCCAGCCCATAATTTCCTGGCGCCATAATGAGATAGTTCTTTCCCCCTGCACGCCTGACCTTCATCTCTAATTCAATCGTATCAAGCAGAGCCTGTTCACTCATCGGCTCCACGATTCCACTTGTTCCCAAAACAGAAATACCGCCTTCAATTCCAAGTCTCGGATTAAATGTTTTCTTTGCCAGTTCTACTCCCTGCGGAATGGATATCTCTATTTTAATTCCGCCGTCGTACCCATACATTTCACACGCCTCTTCGACTTCTCTTAAAATCATCTGTCTCGGCACTCGATTAATTGCAGCATTTCCTACAGGCTGATCCAATCCGGGCTTCGTCACCCTGCCGACTCCAATGCCTCCGTCCAGGACTATACCAGATTTTATTCTGCTTACTTTACTGTATACTAAAATTCCATTTGTAATATCCGGATCATCTCCACTGTCTTTTCGTACTGCGCAGGAAACAGATTCTATATCCGGATTACTTTTATTATATTTATTAAATTCTTTTTGAGCCTCAGCGATCTTCAGTGTCAACACTTCTTTTCCTGGTAAAGACACTGTGACCTGATCTACGCTGACATTTCCAAGAAGCATTGTGACCGCGGCCTTTGTTGCTGCCTGTGCACACGTTCCTGTGGTATATCCTCTTCGGAGTTTTTTCGTCATAGTTTTTACCCTTCCAGTCTGAAATTCTTGAATTCATCATCGTTCGCTCTCTTCATTCTACCTATCTGTGTGAAGGTTGTCAAATCATTTGCCACTTCCATCTATTGTCTTTTTCTTTCAAGATTTTTATTGATGCCAGACTTTTCAATATCCGCGTGCCGAAATCTACATTCTGTGATACAATAAAGCAAGCAAAGAAAGGAGCCATTTTTTATGTCAGAACAAAAGCAGCGCGTCTATGACGCTTTAAACAAGCTCGGAATTAAATATGAAGTCGTAGAACACGAACCCGTACACACAATGGAAGACATGGACCGCCTCGGTCTTCCTGAGAAAGGAACTCTGTGCAAGAACCTGTTTCTCAGAGATGCAAAAGGAAAACGTCATTTTCTCATTACCTGTGATGAAAATGCTAAAGTAGACTTAAAGTCTCTTGGCAAACAGCTCGGTGCCGGAAACTTAAGCTTTGCCTCAGAAGAACGTCTCGAAAAATATCTCGGGCTCAAACAGGGAAGCGTATCTCCATTCGGTCTCATGAATGATACCGACCATGCAGTCGAATTTTTTATTGATAAAAACTTAAGCAAATGCAAAAGTCTGGGAATTCATCCGCTTGAGAACACAGCAACTGTATTCCTCTCCTTTAAAGATCTGGATAAGTTCCTGTGGAATCTTGATGTGGATGTGATGAAGATTAAATTATAACCAATAGGCAAAACGATATGAGGTTATCTTTCACTGGTAACCTCATTATGTCATATTATTTAACGTTAATTTAACGATTCAAATTTGTTTTTATATTTACATATTGTATTATCAAATTACATATGCTATAATGCCAATAGGCAAAACGATATGAGGTTATCTTTCATTGGTAACCAAAAAGCTGAAGGTGTGTCAGACCTTCAGCTTTTTTATTCCTACTTTTGGCAATGGGAAGGCTTAACCCCACAGGCTAGTTGCCCTCTACTTATCCCCGTCTAACCATTTGTTGATGCGGTGGCAAACCACACCAGCCACAACAGTGATAATAAACGATATGAGTACTTCTTTCACTGGCAACACCCCCTTTCTACGCTATATAGAGGGTAGCAACAGTGTTATTATATCATGTTTTATCCAATATTTATAGTATTATTTTTATACAATCAACATGGCGTCTCCGAAAGAAAAGAAACGATATCTTTCCTGTACTGCTTCTTCATATGCTGCCAATACGTGTTCTCTTCCTGCCAGTGCTGATACTAACATAATCAGTGTTGACTCCGGCAGATGGAAGTTCGTGATCAATCCATCTAAAATCTTGAATTTATATCCCGGATAGATAAAAATCTCTGTCCAGCCACTTGTCGGTTTCAAATGTCCGGTCTCGTCCGCTGCCGATTCAATGGTTCTGCAACTTGTCGTTCCAACACAGATAACTCTGTGACCGGAATCTTTTGCGCGGTTGATCTTTTCAGCTGCTTCTTCGTCAACCTGATAGAACTCAGAATGCATATGATGATCTGTAATCTCATCTACCTTTACAGGACGGAATGTTCCAAGTCCTACATGAAGTGTCACTCTCGCAATGTCAATGCCTTTTTCTTCTATCTCTTTTAATAATTCCGGTGTAAAATGAAGTCCCGCTGTCGGTGCCGCTGCGGATCCGGTATGCTTTGCATAAACAGTCTGATAACGATTCTTATCTTCCAACTGATGTGTAATATACGGAGGCAGCGGCATCTGTCCGAGCTGGTCTAAAATCTCTTCAAAAATTCCTTCATATTCAAACTTCACCAGACGATTTCCTTCTTCTACGATTCCAACGACCTCTCCAACAAGAATACCTTCTCCAAATACGATTCTTGTTCCAACTTTTGCCTTCTTACCGGGCTTTACCAGTGTCTCCCAGATATTATTCTCTTTTCTCTTTAATAATAAAATCTCAATCTTTGCTCCGGTTCCTTCCTTCGCTCCAATCAGTCTTGCCGGAATAACCTTGGTATCATTGATGACAAGACAGTCTCCTTCTTTCAGATATCCTGTAATTTCTTTAAATATATGATGTGAAGTAGCTCCCGTCTCCTTGTCAAGGACAAGAAGTCTGGAACTGGAACGATCCTCAAGCGGATCCTGCGCGATTAATTCCTCTGGCAGATCATAATAAAAGTCCTGACGTTTCATGATTATAAATCCCCTTCCTGTATGTTTTCTTCTATACTATCTTCTACTTCTTCTTTATTTTCTTTTATTTCTGTTACATTTTCACCTGTAGTCCCGGTTGTTTTTTCAGATTCAGCTTGTGTAAACTCCTTTTTCACTTGCCCGGCATCACTCACGAAACTATATCCTCCATCTGGCACAGCTCTATACGGTTGTCCTGGCTGTGACTGACTCTGCACTTGCACATTTTTCTGTACATAATTCTGTGTCTGCACTGGTTCTCGCGGCTGTACAGACATCTGCGGTCCTGCCGCACTCTGATACTCTGGATACATTTTCACTTTTTTCTCATAAACAACTCTTGTGTCACAGAGCATATCGTGAAAGCCCCGTTTTTCCTTATCAATTCCCACAATAATATATCCAATCCAGATAGATATTCCACATAAGAATCTTCCGACAGTCTCCCGGTATAACACATCCACAAATGAAAGCTTTTCATTTCTGTCAGCAGGTACTACCCTAAGATTCATCAGTCGTTTTCCAATCGTCGTTCCAGTACACCATGTCAATAAAGCAAAATACATGACTTTGAAAATATACAACACAATATCTTTTAATGAATAATGAAACAATACATTTTCATCCAATATTGTACCACTGATCAGCGCTCCGATTCCAATCCATGCAAGACGCACAACGAGAAGTCCAATTGCCACAATGACGCTGTCTATCACATATGCTGCTAAACGCACCCAGAACCCGGCATAATTCTCATTACTGTAACTGTTCTGCATAATACATCAGCACCCCGCTTTCCTTCTCTTCGGCAGTTTCCTTTAATATCTGTGCCTCAGATTTTGGAACAAGCTTTTCTGCTTTACTAAATATTGCTGCCAATATGCTTTCCTCACTGCTCGGTGTATAGAACTCGTCTACTCCAAGCTCCGAAGCCATCTGATTCATTACATCCTGGTAAGTTGCGATCTCATCAATAAGCCCATTCGCTTTTGCCTGTTTTGCGGTGTAAGTGCGTCCGTCTGCCAGTGCTTTTACCTGGTCTGCCGACATATCTCTTCCGTCCGCAACAATATTTACGAACTCCTGATAACACTCATCGACCTGTGACTGGTAAATTGCGACCTGCTCGTCTGTCAGCTTTGAACTGTCCTTGTTCACACCACTCGTAATACTGACATAACGAATTCCAAGTTTCTCATAAAGTCCGCTCATATCATACCCTGACATAATAACGCCGATAGATCCTGTAACCGTATTCTTATTCGCATAAATCTTATCTCCGGTTACAGACGTCATGTACCCGCCAGAAGCTGCATAATGCGCCATATAAGTCCAGATTGGGCGGCCTGTCGTCTCTTTATATTCTATCAGCTTGTCATGAAGTTCTTCCGACTCATAGACCACTCCGCCTGGAGAATCCACATACAGCAGAATCCCTTTATTATCTGAATCGTCCATAAGATTGTCAATATAATCCATCGTTGTATTGTGCTGATATCCAGACGATGTATCCAGTACACTGCTCTGCGTCTGCTCCTGAATCGTCCCCACTACATTCACAACTCCAATATAATCATCTGCCGGCGGATCAAATTCCAGTTCTCCAGTCAGCATCGTTGTCACATCTTCTGCCATTGTATTTGCAGATAAAGTATTCGTCAATACGCTTGTAACACCTGTCACAATAAATACAGCCCCAGCCACAACCAGACCGATTATCTGTTTGTTCTTCATCTTTTTTCTCCTTTAAGTTCTAAATCTCCATAGCTTTTTTATTGTAACATATGAAGGATTGTTTTTCAAAAAATAATACATTTAACGCGTAGTAAACCTCGAATTTACTACGCGTCCTGCTATTTTGCTAACTTTATTAATTCTTCGACTCTTTTATTACATTCTCCCACCGGCACATCTGTTACAATAACTCTCTTACACTTTTTCATCACTTCAACTGCTCTTGCAAATGTCTCATCGCTAATCTGCCGGAATGGTTCTTCTGTAATCACTTCCACTGCCAGAAGTCTTGCAAGCTGATAGTCAATATCATTCTTGTAGAGGATTCCTGCTGCAAATGGAATGTGTTCTTTCTGTAACTGTCGATAAATTGGGATTCCGCTTCCTCCGGACGAAATTACAAATACCTCTGGTTCTCCTTCTATCTTCGGAAGCTCTATGCTTCCAAATACCGGATCAAAAGAACCATTGTCAATTTCATAAAGACTGCGGATTGTATTTTCCTTAAATACCTCTTCTGGCTTTCCATAATGTGCAATGGTATCTCCCTTCACACAGATAATCTTATCCGACACTTTCTGTGCAAGATCAATCTCATGCAGCGACATAATGACTGTAATATGCTTTTTTCTTGCCATACGTTCCAATATTGCAAGTAATTCTAATTTATATCGTACATCTAAAAAAGATGTCGGCTCATCCAGCACAATAATCTCCGGCTCCTGACAGATTGCTCTTGCAAGAAGAACTCTCTGTTTTTGTCCATCACTAATAGCGTTAAAATCGCGGTTTCCCAAATCTTCTGCATGAACTGCCTTCATTGCCTCATCTACGATTTGTTCATCTTCCGGCGTCAGTATTCCAAGCCGCCCTGTATATGGGTAACGTCCTGTTGCCACAATTTCATGACAGGTCATAAGCTCCGTTTTGATACGTTCTGTCAAAACAACAGCTATATTGGAAGAAAGTTCTTTATAAGACATTTCCTGAAGCGACGTGTCATCGAAGAACACCTTTCCTCCAATTAATTTCAATTGTTTTGTAATGCTCTTTAAAATTGTAGATTTACCGGATCCATTTGGTCCAATGAGCGTTACAATTTCACCTTTATCAATACCAATATTAATGTCATGGATCAGTGTCTTTCCCTGGTATCCAACAGCCATATCATCCATTTTAAAATAATAATCTGCCATGTTACATTCTTCCTTTCTCGCGCTTCACCATCATATAGATGACAATCGGTGCACCAAGTATCGATGTGACTGTACTGATATTCAGCTCCACCGGTGCCAGTGCCATACGAGCGATCAGATCACAGATCATACAGAATACAGCCCCTATAAAAAATGTACCCGGTATCACCACAATCGGTTTTGATGTTCCGAACGCTTTTCTCGTAAGAAATGGAACTGCAATTCCCACAAAAGAAATTGGTCCGGCAAATGCAGTCACACACGCAGAAAGAATACTTGACAGTAATATAATAACAACTCGGAATACTTTAATATTCACTCCCATACTCTGTGCATATGCTTCTCCAAGCTGATATGCACTGATTGGTTTTGACAGTAAAAATGTACACACTGCCGCAATTCCAACTACAACTACAGCTACTTTTATATTTCCCCAGCTCATACCAGAAAAACTTCCCTGTGACCAGCCATGAAGATTTACAATATCAGAATCATCTGCAAATGTCACCACAAAATCTGTAATTGCGGAACAGATATATCCAATCATGATTCCTCCTACCAAAAGGGATGCCATATGATGAATCTTCTTTGACATCAAAAGAATGAATCCCGTCGATATCAACGAACCGATAAATGCTGCCACTACTAATGTGTAAGATGAAAAATGTCCTACATATTTTAAAAATACAATCATAGTCAATGCGACAGCCATCTTCGCTCCGGAAGAAATTCCAAGTACAAACGGTCCTGCGATCGGATTTGAGAAAAATGTCTGTAATAAGAAACCGGACAGAGACAATGCTCCGCCCAGTAATGCTGCCATGAGGATACGCGGCAGACGTATCTTCCATATGATACTGTACTCTACCGCCTCTCCATCATGTAAAAATAATATTCTCAAAATCTTCGGCACAGAAATATGTACATTTCCCGTATTAATATTCAGCACTGTAATGACAAAAAATGCTGCGATCATACACACAAATACAAATATATATCTGGATCTTTTTCTGAAATTTTCAGTATGAAAACTTAACTGTTCCTGCTTTGTTTCCTTATTTTGCATATTTCTCCACCAGTTTCTTTTATTTTTTGATCTTTATTTCATCTTTTCAAGAAATGTCATCTGACTGGCATCACCATCTGTCAGCATCAGATGAATATCTGAAATCAGTTCTCCGACTGTGTCTGTCGCCTGATATAAGTTTTTACCAGTATACCATACATTTCCATCTTTGACAGCTTTAAACTCTGCAAACAGATTGCTCTTAGCTTCCAGATCACCAAGACTACTCACCTGTCCGTCAATGGTTCCGTTGTAAATAAGATAATCTGCATCTACTGCCGTTGCATAAAATTCTTCCATCGTCAGTTTTACAGATGGCGCATTCCCCTCAGAATTCTTCAGATCCTTGAACACATATCTTCCACCGGCAATCTCAATCATAGTCGGAATGTAGTCATCGGATTTGCGGACAACCACAGAACCGTCTGTATTGATGTAAAAATATGCCACTGTCTTCTCTGTATTCTTAAAATCCTTCAGATCTTCGATTACCTTTGCCTGGTCATCAAAAAATGCTTCTGCTTCTTTTTCTTTATTCAACATTGCTCCATAGACTTTGATCCACTCTGTTCTTCCAAGTGGATGAGACTCATAACTGGAATAATCTACAAATACTGGGATATCAAGGTCTTCAATCATCTCCTGCACCTTCGGTGAGTGAAGGATCATCGTAGATTCTACTGCCAGTTTGCAATCTCCATCTACAATCTTCTCATAATCCGGTTCACTGTATTTTCCTGCAAATGTCATAGCTCCGGATTCCATTGCTTTCTTCGCACTTTCTATATACCAGCCGGAAGCCTCTAAACCAGAAAATTTCACAGTATCAATTGCATCTAATGCATCAAATAATGACATGATTGCTGTAGCAGCCATATAAATATTCTGAACCGGCTGATTGATGACAACAATATCACTGTCCAGTCCCTCCGGAGCCTCTTTGCCTTCCGGAACGATCAGATACTGCCGTCCCTCATGAACATCAATCAGCTTATATCCATCTTTGTAATAAAATACATCGAATTCCTGCGCATATGTCAGATCCATGGTGGATTCATACGTCAGCCCGTCAATTTGAGGGGCTTCTGCTTTTTTTGAATCGCTATTATCTGAGGATGTCTGAGCCGATGAATTCGTACTGTCACTGCTTTCTTTACCGCTTTTCGCAGAGCCACAGCCCATAACCATAAGGGCTGTAGCAAGCAAAAGCGCTGTTATTTTATATATTTTTTTCTTCATGTTCTTTTCCTTTATTCTTCTGTCTGAACTCTTGTCTGGGCAATTGCATCATCACCGGCGTCCTTGACTGCCTGATCAAATAATGTATTCATCTGATCCTCACATCCAAAAAGTACACCGTAGACTTTGATCCACTCATATTTAGCCAGATCTGTCTGCTCATCCTCAGAACGGTCTACGATAACCGGAATTCCAAGTAATGCAAATTTCTCAGTCATCTGCTGGAAGCGCTCTATCTGCTCTTCTACAGTCAATTCTTTCTGTTTTTCAGATTGGTCTTCAGATTTTTTCTTTGATTTTTTATCTGATTTATCATTCTTTTTCTCATTAGATTTTTTATCTTTATCCTTAAAGTCCGTATTGTCTTTATTTTCTTCAAGGTCTGTGATATCCGTCTCTCTTGGAAGAATATCAGATGTAAGTAGTGCAAGATTTGTTTCCTGTTTTACCAGTGTCTTGAAATCTGGCTTCTCTTCTTTTCCACCATAAACAACCTGTGCCTTGTCTTCTCCATCTTTCTTCTCCATCTTTTCTGCAACAGAATCAACTTTACAGTCTTTTTTCTTATCCCCAATCGCTGCAACATTGTCTGTAAGTCCAAGTTCATCCATCTTCTCAAGAAGTGCTTCTGTTGATGTATAAGTCTTATCTGTCGGCATCTGCACTACGATCATATCCTGGTCAAGACCGACTGGGACTTCAACTCCTTCTGGAACAAGAAGATATTTTACAACATTTCCTTTATAAAGCTCTGCTGCCAGTTCCTCTTCACTTATACCATTCAGATTTTCTTCGCCATCCTCCGAAATTCCTACAGCAGCTGTATCTTCTTCTGCTGCATTCTCGGATTTTACATCCTTGGAATCTGTACTCTGATCTGCATCTGTATCTTTTGCTACATCTTCACTTTCACCAGTCTCATTTTCTGCATTGATAGCTTCTGCTGCAAGCTTCTCCGGATCATTTGCAGTTCCTTTTGTCATATCAATCTCAAGGAGTGTAATCCCCTGATCATAGTGATAAATCTTGAAATATTCAGCATAATCAAGCTTTGTCTCTGACTGATACGCTAATCCCATGATATCAGGAGCCTTTTCATCTAACTGTTTATTAGCCGATGCTCCTCCTAAAGTTGTTCCATTTCCAGCTGTTGCCAGATAAACAAAGATCGTATACTCAATTTCATGTGCCACAGACATTTTATCTGTCATACCAAGAATTTTATTATTCTGATTCAATGCAATCGGAATCGTAACAGTCGCTGTTCCGCCACCTTTTGATGTATAATATGTATTTCCATTTGCTTTGACATACTGATAATGATCACTGTCAAATACCAATGTCGCATATGCCTGGCCATTCTGAATAGTAATCTTATTACAATAAATTTTAACTTTTCCGGTTCCACCAGACCAGGTAAAACGATCCGGTGTATATACACCATCTGCCAATACGGTAGAACTATTTACCTTACTTGTCGCACCACTTGTATCTGCTTCATACTTGGATTCATTCTCTGCTTTTCCATCATTCGGTTTTAAAATAGACCCGTTATTAGATCCGGATGGAGTCGTACTGCCTCCGTTTGTTCCACCATTGCCCTCATTGCTGATATCACCAATCTTTTCCAGACTGTCTGAATGGAAAACAAGAGTTCTGCCATACCAGCTCTGCCTATTATGTGAAAATGCTGCTACTGCAATTTCTTTATCTAAAGACTCCAACGGTACTGTATAAGTATATTTTCCATTGTTATCTTCTTTAAAAGGAACCCACAAAGACTTGTCTGCTTTTGCAGCCTCTTCTTTTGTTCCCAGATACAAATAATCATATCCTGTGCCACTCAAAGTCAATACTGCACTCATCTTACCATTCTTGACCGTCAACGTGCAGCCTACTACACGAAACATAGCTGAACTAGATACGACATTATTTACTTTATAGATTCCATCTGCTGGAACTACTACTCCCGGATTTGGATCTGGTGTTGGATTCGGATCTGGATCTGGTAATTCTCCTGTTTTTTCAAGAATTCCATTAATAAATGCTCTTGCATCTTTCGTTGACCACTCACCTGTTTTTACTGTGCGTACAGAATAACTGAATTCTTTTCCAAGTTCTGATACTGGCATTGTAAAAGTAAAACTCTTATATCCACTTGCAATGTCCGAGCGGTCTTGTGGAACAATCGCGTTTGCTTCCTTTACTTCGTCAGAATCCACCGTATTACCGATATATAATCTGTCATATAGACCAGCCTGTGTCACCCAAGTAACAGTAGCCTGATCTCCACTTATAGAAACACTACTTTCTCTCTCAAAATTCAAACTATATGAATTTGTAGTCGGATAAGCCGAACCATATAAATTGTATACACCTTCTGCAGTTGTATTAACTCTGTTCTCCAAATTCGGAATGTTTATGAACAAATCTCTTGCCCAGGTAAACCAATTTTCATTTCCAGGTGTAATTGCAATGTTCATTCCCTGTTTTTCAGCCTGTATATCAAATGTGAAGGTTGTTACATTTTTTTCTAAATCATAAGTTCCTTTATAAACCGGTGTCTTATCCGTATCTGCCTGTACTCCGAGATAAATTTTTGTCCACTTGTTTCCTTTCACATCTAACGTCATACGAATATTCTCTCTGCACAATACTGCTTTCGAAGAAACAATTACAAAATCATTAAATGTACTTCCTGTACCTCCGGCAATCACCTTCACTTCATCAGTAGCAGTTGGAAAACTTTCAATTCCCTCATATGGAATATAAATCCAAAGATCCTGTTTACTATACCAAGTTCCATCCACTTTTCCTAATGTAACCGGGAGAACCTTTCCGCTGTATGATACCGGCACCTGAAATGTGAATGTATATCCTCCATCTGCCAACTCAGTTCCTTTTACAACTGAATTTTTGATTATATCTTCTTTTTCTCCCAGATATAATTTATCAAAAGATACATTCTTGGTCGAAATTGTAATCTCTAAATTATCTCCATCTTCCTGAACTTTTGATTTATTCACCACAAACATCTTAAATGCACTGCCATCAGCCTTGACAACCTGAACCTTGCTGCCCGTTACAGTCGGCGCAGATGGATTTTCCACTTTTGCAACATCAGAAGTTACAGTTGTTCCATTAGAATCAGATATGATACAACGATATTGTCCGATTTTATCTATTGCCATCTGAAATGTGTATATATTTGTCTTTGCGCTGATTCCATCACAGTCTGTCCAGCTTGTCCCATCTGCGCTATATTGCCACTGATAATTTAATTTAACACTCTCATCACCATTCACCACAACATTAAGGGATACTTGTGTATTATTCTTCGCAATTACATCTTTTGGCTGTGATTGAATTACAACCTCTGTCTGCTTTTTAAATGCATCTAAAGCAGGTATTTTTAATGCAAGGGAATTATTTGTGCTAAATGTTCCATCTTTTTTCTTTCTCGGAACAAAATGCACTTCTCCTCCCGCCATGGAGTTCGGAACTTCAAATGTAAATTTTTCCAGATTTTTTACACTATCTACTTCTCCCATAACCAATGGAGTTTTTTCTGCATCATCTTTTCGCCCGATATAAATTGCGTCATATGTAAAGTTTCCACTGCTTGCTGGTTTCACCCAGATAGATACTTGAATCTTATCTCCTATAATCTTTGCTTCTGACTCGGCAATCTTAATCCTCGAATATGCCTGTCCAGGCTTTTTAATATCATCACTGGCATAAATAGCCTGAATATCGTTTTTAGTTATATATGCATTGTCTTCTGTACTATTGTTGCCGGAATTTTCACCAGCACCATTTCCGTCTTCATCTGTTTTTTGTTCTGGAGACGGTGGCTGAGAATTAATCACAGGTTCTTTAGGATTTGGAATACTCATCCAGAGATAATTATCACTCCAGGTACCTTTATCAGAACGTCCAACAGCTATCGGAATCCAACTGTTCGCTTTTGATAATGGTACACTTATAGAAAATTCACAAGTACTTCCTGTGTTATTTCCTACTATATAATTATTTTTTTCTGTATCAGTTACCGGTCCTAAATACAACCAGTCAAAAACTTTTTTAGTTCCTGTGTGAAATGAAACCTTAACCTGATCATCTTTCACTTCCATTTTGTCAACAACAACCGGGAACATTCCATACTCGCTCCCATCATTTTTCAATACCTTTACGTCGTCAATATCTACTGTCGGCTGAACCGGTGTCTCTGTCACCTTCGTTTCCGCCTCTGTCATCTGTGAGCCCTGAGATATCTCCGTTTCCGGATTACCTGCCTCAGTTTCCAGTACACCGGCATTATCTTCCGGCTGTTCAGATGTTATATTCTCTTCTGTTTTTAATTCTTCTTTACTCTCCTCTTTAACAGCTGTACTTTCTTCCTGTGCATAACCAGTATCGCTTGATACTTCTTCTGTTTCCTGTTGCACAATACCCTTCGCATCCTGATCTTCTGCATATACGTTCGCATAAGACAAAGGTGTTGCCACCATAGACGCAACCAGCACTCCGGCTAAAAAGCCTGTACTTTTTCTCTTCATCTTTTCCTCTCCTTATTCCGTTTTTCTTTGTAATTTGGGAATTATTAAGAATTATTTACACGAAAATAAAAATCCTCTACTTTTAAAAGTAAAAGATTTCTTGTTCCTTATATATTGCGGCACAATCAATTACTCGTGATCTGGAATTTCTATTTCCCGTACCAACGGTCGGCAGGTTTCCTGACTTGTAAATCTTACATAGAATCTCCTTCCCAGTCTCCCAGTGGATGTCTAACACAACCTCAGATTCTGTGCTAACACATGATCTATGTATTCACTCACAGTGACGAGTTCGTACAGGTCTTGCACCTGTTTCCCTTTTACCTGTCTTCTAAAAACAGCACCGAACGTTCTTCATAATTTTCCATAACAAATATAACATTTAGACTTGAGAAAGTCAATGAAACCGGGGTTTTATTACAATTCATTATACTTCAGTGGCATGCTTAAAAAGCTTCCACAGGATTTCTCCCATAGAAGCTTCTTTTTTCAATTTATACGCCAAATTCCTCATACAATTTCTTACGATATTCCAAATCCTCCAACGCCTTAATACTATCTTCCTGACGATTCTGCTTTGAAAGCTTCATTAATAAATTGGCAAGCCGTTCTTCCCCTATACGTTCTCCTTCTTTTCTTCCTTCCTCTCTTCCTTCTATTCTTCCTTCTTTTCTTCCTTCCTCTCTTCCTCGTATTCTCCCTTCTCTTAAACCTCGCTCTATTGCCTCTTCTTTTACCAGTCTTTCTCTTTCTTCCATCTTCATATACTCGACCTCCACACTTGTACTTGTTTTTATCTCCTGTATACTCTCATGCAGACGGCGAAGTCTTTCATCACATTCCTCTGGAAGTCCATGTTCATTGCTCTCAGTAATATAATGAAGAAAATCCACTAATTCTTTCGACACTTCATCTTCATTTTCTCCTTTTGTACTGAGAAATAATTTTGTAACCTCATCTCCAAGTAATAAATCTGGCTGTTCCTTGCAGCGACTTTCAAACGTATAGCAATACTTCTTCATTCCATATGGATCATAGTCACAAATTACAATAATAAACAGCGGTTTTAGCTTATCAAAACCTTTTTCACCGCTTTTCAACATTGGTGCGTCCATCAATGCCTGATAGAATCTGGTTCGTTTTGGAATATTTCCTTCCTTCCTATTCTGCATCTCTACATCAAAAACGCGACCATCTTCAGATTCTGCGACAAAATCCATTCGAATTCCACGTTTTCCCGGAATATTGTGAATAACCTTCTGACCTTCTTTCCACTTGAGGCTTTTTAATCGCAAACCAGTAGATAATTCGATAATTGTCTTGCAATTTTCCAGTTCCGCGGTTGCCACATCAAATAGAAAATCGTCTGTGAGATTCATCTCCTTTAATGGCTTCCATCTGTCTTCCTGCATGATTAAGTTTTCGGTTCTCTCCATACACTTTTCTCCTTGTATTATACCATTTATAGTTATTTTTTCAAACATGGAATAT
>OGRJ01001673.1_pt1 | contig 17815 bp, 18 predicted proteins | sample 1553411 | NCBI WGS metagenome assembly OGRJ01 (sample SAMEA2580084, study PRJEB22360) | human gut metagenome | biome: human gut; feature: human-associated habitat; material: faeces | place: Denmark | collected 2008/2010
ATTCCACCGGTCGCATTCAAAAAATGTGAAAAGTTTACTTCCAGTCTGACAGCAGATTTCGATTAGTTTTGTTCTATTAAGAGTTAAAGCGTATCAGCTTAGGCGTCAGATTGACCTCATCCGGGGCAATCGGTCTAAGCTGAAATGCATTTAACACTTCTTCACCTAATGTTTCAAGCACGACACTGTATGGTGTCCGTCCTCCAAGGCTTTCCCTGGGCGTTGAATTGATATGGTTTACGATCAGGTTTACATCCCACTGGGTGAGAAATTCAAAGCTGGTTCCTTTGATATGTTGCTTTCGTAAGGCAATTTGTTGATAAAGCTCAGAAAAAATAGACGGTATGTTAATTTTTTGGTTACTTTTCCATGATTCTATGGTAAACTATCAATGCATATTAAATTTAATGGAGGGAAACTCGAGTATGAGCAAAAAAAAGGGAGATGGCCTGAAGTCATTTAACAAGGGATTCCAGGTGCCGGATACCTACATTATCATCTTTTTTGTAGTTGTTATCGCGGCAGTTATGACATTCCTTGTGCCCAAGGGCTATTATGAAACACAAGACGTTACGTATATGATGAATGGTGTTGAGAAAACCCGTACTGTAATCAAGGATGGTAGTTTCCAGTATCTCAGAGATGATGCTGGAAAGGTTGTAACTGAAGGAGTTGCGCTTTTCAGTGGAGATGGTGGTACAGGATTTTTTAACTACATGTACAATGGAATTGTAAACAGTTCTGCTATTGAGATCATTGCGTTTCTTATGATCGTAGGTGGTGCATTTGGAATCATGATCCGCACCGGTGCGATTGAAGCTGGTCTGATTGGATTGATTCGTAAAGCAGAAGGAGCAGAGAAACTGTTGATACCGGTACTCTTTGTACTGTTTTCTCTTGGCGGTGCTGTTTTTGGAATGGGAGAGGAAGCACTTCCATTTACCATGATCCTTTGTCCGCTGTTTGTTGCAGTTGGATATGATACAGTTATTGCAGTCCTGGTCACATATGTTGCAACACAGATTGGGTTTGGTTCATCCTGGATGAATCCATTTTCTGTAGGTATTGCACAGGGTATCGCAGGTATTGATGTATTTTCCGGTGCAGGCTTCCGTATGGTGATGTGGGTCGTTTTCACAGCACTTGGTTGTGGAATGACTATTTTCTATGCAGCCAAGGTAAAGAAAAATCCAAGAATTTCTGTTGCATATGAATCTGATCAGTATTTCCGCGATCAGAACGAAAAAACAGGTATCGATGAAGGGCATTCTTTTGGTATTGGCCATATTTTAGTCCTTCTGACACTGGTTGCTACAGTAATCTGGGTAATCTGGGGCGTTATGACAAAAGGCTATTACATGCCTGAAATTGCTACACAGTTCTTTATTATGGGAATTGTTTCCGGTGTGATCGGAGTTATCTTTAAGTTAAATGATATGAAGCTGAACGACATTGCCAGCTCATTCAAAGACGGTGCAAAAGATCTGATCGGTGCAGCACTTGTTGTTGCTATGGCTCAGGGTATCATGCAGGTTCTTGGTGGTTCTGACCCGACTACACCAACAGTTATCAACACGATCATGTATAATATTGCAAATGCACTTTCAGGAGTTTCTGGTGCAGTTGCAGCGGTACTTATGTATCTGTTCCAGTCTGTGTTTAACTTCTTTGTTGTTTCTGGAACAGGACAGGCTGCGATCACAATGCCGATCATGGCTCCACTTTCTGATCTGTTAGGTGTTACGCGTCAGACTTCTGTAGTTGCATTCCAGCTGGGTGATGCGTTTACAAACCTGATCGTTCCGACATCCGGATGTCTGATCGGTTCTCTGGCTATTGCAAAGATCGAATGGTCCAACTGGATCAAATTTATGTGGAAATTCCTTGGTGTACTGATGATTGGTGCTATTATAACAGTATTGATCGCTGTAGGTATTGGATTCTAAGCAGGCATTTTAAATTGAGAGTGAGATTATAATGAAGTTAATTCAGAATATTGATGTATATGCACCTCAGCATCTTGGGAAAAAAGATGTACTGACGATCAATGACAAGATTGTAAAGATCGCAGATGCAGGTACAATATCAGCAGGTGGAATTCTTGCTGATGCAACAGTGGTTGATGGCAGCAGCCTGATCCTGACGCCAGGTTTTATTGACAGTCATGTTCATGTACTTGGAGGAGGCGGCGAAGGTGGTTTTGCTAACCGTACTCCGGAAGCAACATTGGAGGGACTTACTAAATTTGGAGTAACGACAGTTGTCGGCTGTCTTGGTACAGATGGAATTGGCCGAGATATGTGCTCTCTTGTTGCCAAGACCAAAGGATTAAACGAACAGGGAATGTCTGCTTACTGTTATACAGGCAGCTATCAGATACCGGTTCACACATTGACCGACAGTATAACGAAAGACATTATGATGATTCAGGAAATCATCGGAACCGGAGAGATTGCCATTTCAGATCATCGTTCTTCACAGCCGACATTTGAAGAATTTGCGCGAGTTGTTGCAGACACCAGACTTGGCGGTGTACTTTCTGGGAAAGCAGGTGTTGTAAATGTTCACCTTGGTGACAGCCCAAGATGCATGGATCTTATTGAGCGTGTTATCGATGAGACGGAAATACCAGCATCCCAGCTTCTTCCAACGCATGTCAATCGTAATGAAATGCTGTTCTGTAAGGCAATCGAGTATGCTTTAAAAGGTGGAGCAGTTGACTTTACCGGAAATGAAGATATTGATTACTGGGAGACTATCTGTGATGAGGTACGTGTGTGCAAAGGTATGAAGCGTATGCTTGAAGCAGGTGTAAATCCAAACAGGATGACGATTTCTTCTGATGGACAGGGCAGCCTTCCAATGTATAGTAAAGATGGTGAATTTCTTGGGATGGGAGTTGGACAGTCCAGCTGCCTTCTGAAAGAAGTCAAAGAATGTGTGTTTAAAGCAGATATCCCGTTGGAAATTGCACTTTCTACGATCACATCCAATCCGGCAGAAATCCTTCGCCTTAAGGGTAAAGGAAAGATTGAAGAGGGCTATGATGCGGATCTTTGTATCCTGGATCAGGACCTGCAGCTTGTTGAGGTAATAGCAAGAGGTAAAACAGTGTATACAAAATAGAATCAGAAATATCCGGTATAAGAACAGATGTGTTCCGTACCGGATATTTTACTAGCATACATTCTAATAGATGGGGGCAAAATAATGCTGACTTATACATATGTTTCAAAGGGAAAATTTGAACTAATGGAAAAACCGAAACCAGTGCTCATGCATGAACGAGATGCCATTGTAAAGGTGACACTGGCCAGCATCTGTTCCAGTGACCTGCATATTAAACACGGAAGTGTTCCGCGTGCAGTCCCGGGAATTACAGTTGGCCATGAGATGGTAGGTATTGTTGAGGCAGTCGGTTCTAAGGTGACGCATGTAAAACCGGGAGACCGGGTGACTGTAAATGTAGAAACCTTTTGCGGAGAATGTTTCTTCTGCAAGAAAGGCTATGTAAACAATTGTACAGACGAGAATGGCGGCTGGGCACTTGGCTGTCGTATAGATGGGGGACAGGCAGAATATGTCAGAGTTCCTTTTGCAGATCAGGGCTTGAATAAGATTCCGGATGGTGTCACTGACAGACAGGCTTTACTGGTAGGTGATGTTCTTGCCACCGGTTATTGGGCAGCTCGTATTTCTGAGATCACAGAGGAAGATACTGTACTGATCGTTGGAGCCGGTCCTACAGGAATATGTACTTTGCTCAGTGTCATGCTGAAAAATCCAGCGAAGATCATTATATGTGAAAAGGACGAAACTCGTATTCAGTTTATTAATGAGCATTATCCGGAGATTCTTACTGTTTCACCAGAAGATTGTATGGAGTTTGTTAAAGCTAATAGTGAGCATGGTGGAGCAGATGTAGTTCTTGAAGTTGCCGGAGCAGAATCAACATTTAAACTGGCGTGGGAATGTGCCCGGCCAAATGCGGTCGTGACAGTAGTTGCGCTTTACGATAAAGCGCAGACCTTACCGCTTCCGGATATGTATGGCAAAAATCTCACCTTTAAAACCGGTGGTGTGGATGGATGTGATTGCGAAGAAACTTTGAAACTGATCTCAGAGGGCAAGATCAATACAGAACCGCTGATCACACATACTTATCCATTAGAGAGAATCGAAGAGGCATATGAACTGTTCGAAAACAAGAGAGATGGTGTGATCAAAGTCGCAGTGGAATGTTAATAGCTTTATGGAATTTAAACTAATCAGATCAAACAGAAAAACAGTAGCAATTCAGGTGAATCCAGATTTAAGTATAACAGTGAGAGCTCCACGGTATGCTTCAAAAAAAGAGATAGACAGAATTGTTGAAAAGAATGAAACCTGGATATATAAGCATATTGAAATAATAAAGAAGAACAAGGCTGATTATGAAGCTTTAAATGTTGAGAAACTGACGTCTGAAGAGATCAAAACTCTAGCAGAGCAGGCACTTAAGCTCATTCCACAAAGAGTAGAATATTTTGCCAGGCAGGTAGGCGTTGATTATGGCAGGATAACAATTCGAAATCAGAAGACTCGCTGGGGAAGCTGCAGCAGCAAGGGGAATCTGAATTTTAACTGTCTGCTGATGCTGGCACCGGCAGAGATACTTGACTATGTAGTGGTTCATGAGCTATGTCACAGAAAAGAAATGAATCACTCCAAAGCATTTTGGGCAGAGGTTGAGAAGGTACTTCCTGATTATAGAGAGTCAGTTAAGTGGTTAAAAGAAAAAGGAATAGTCAGATGATCACAGAGCATATGGAGAAATCCGTATGCTCTGTTTTTTTACTCTTATAATAATTGATGTGCATCGGAGGAAAGTGTTATACTGATGAAAATAAGATTGAGGTGAGAACACCTGAATCATTCAGGAGTATAACAAATTATGATTACAGATTTTACTAAGGAGCATCCTGACCGGACATTGTGGAGATTCTGGATTCCGATGATGTTTAGCGTGATGTTTCAACAGATCTACAATATTGCGGACAGTATGATCGCAGGAAAATTTGCCGGTGAGGATGCGCTTGCAGCTGTAGGGGCTTCGTACCCAATCACGATCATCTTTATGGCATTTGCAGTGGGAATGAACCTGGGAGCTTCTGTGGTAGTATCCAGATTATTTGGCGCAGGTGACAGAAAAGGAGTAAAGCGTGCAGTAACGACAGCTTTTGTCTCTTCACTCGGACTTGCGGCGGTACTCACTGTTTTTGGATATTTCTTCAGCAGTAATATGATGGAATGGATACATACACCACAGAATATTATGGCAGATGGAATTTTGTATCTCAAAATATATGTATTCGGCATGATTTTTCTGATGCTTTATAATGTATGTACTGGTGTATTTACTGCGTTGGGCGATTCCAAAACTCCATTGTATTTTCTACTGGGATCATCCGCCGGCAATATTATCCTTGACCTGATATTTGTGGCTCAGTTTCACTGGGGAGTTGCAGGTGTTGCCTGGGCTACTTTTATCGCACAGGGGATCTCAGCTGTACTTGCACTGTTGACATTGTTTTCCAGACTCAGGTCTTTTGCAGGAGAAGAAAAACAGCCGTTTTTCGACAGAGGATATTTTACTCAGATATTTGCAATTGCAGTACCAAGTATTTTACAGCAGAGTGTACTAAGTGTCGGAAATCTTTTTGTACAGGATATTGTCAATCGCTATGGCTCGGCAGTTGTTGCCGGTTATTCAGGCGCTATTAAGCTGAACACTTTTGCTATTAATATTTTTATGACATTGGGATCCTGCCTTTCAAGTTATACTGCCCAGAATATTGGCGCTGGCAAAGCAGAAAGAATACCGCTGGGATTTCGGACTGGTCTGAAACTCTCAGCGGTGGCAGCTGTACCATTTGTTGTTCTGTATGTAGGATTCAGCAGACAGATGATGGGATTGTTCCTGAATGCAGAGAGTGGGGCAGCGATTACAGCAGGAATGGAGTTTCTTCGGATAGTCGCACCCTGGTATCTTATGATCGTAGTAAAGCTGATGACAGATGGAATCATCAGAGGAGCCGGTGCAATGACATATTTTGTTGCTGCAACTGTGCCGGATCTGATCATCAGAATTCTATTTGCATTGATGTTCAGCAGAAATTATGGAAGTACCGGAATCTGGATGGCATGGCCATTTGGCTGGATTGCCGCTACAGTGCTGACATTGGTTTTCTATAGAAAAGTCAGAAGGCAGTCGGGAGATTTAGAATGAAAAAACGAGCATATTACCATCTTCCGGGGCTATTTGAGTTTTATGAACTGTACCGAGTATTTCTGCCGTTGTTCCGGGAACATAGAGAATATTTCTATGACTGGTGCGAGATTAGTTCAATATACGGGGCTCCGTCAGACTGTATCTGGTCTCATCAACTACAAAAGTACTGACAAATTTCAGTGATTTTTTACAGGAAATCAACAGAGAGGAATTCAGATATGTAGTGCCGGATTTTCGTCTTAATAAAAAGTTTGATCAGTTAAATCAGATGAATACACAGCAAAAAGAAAAAGTGGAATTCCTGCTGTATTATATGACCAGACCAGAATACCAGATTCATGTCAGAGAAAAGATATATCAGATGTGAGATGACTCCCACCTCTGTAGGTGGCGAGCAACAAATCAGTATCAGTGGTGGGAGTCAATCCCCCATCTGATATAGCCTCCGGCAGGATTGCAGAGATGCGCAGAAGAAGTATGTCATGCATTGCATGACGCGCATCTCGCAGCAAGAATGCAGAGGCATTCTTGAACTGGATAATATGTTGGATCTTTTTTGAGTAAGAAGTGCAGAAGTTATTAGGTCAATATCCATATATAGAATGCAGGAAAGAGCATCAGGAAACTGGTGCTCTTTCCTGGTTTCTATAGTCAGTAGGAGTCATCTTATATGCTTTTTTGAAAGTGCGGCAAAAATGATCTACGTTGTTAAATCCGGTGTTATTAGAGATTGTGGCTATTTTTTCTTCTGTATTTATTAGAAGAAGTGCTGCTTGTTTAAGGCGATAGTTGATAAGATACTTAACCGGTGTCAGTTTAAGGTTATTCTGAAAAAGATGAAGGGCAGTACTCTTGCTGATATTTGCAGTTCTGGCAATATCCTCAAGTGTTATATTTTCCGAATAATGTGCATGAACGTATTGCATCATCAGCTGAAGCCGTGTTCTGGAAATTACAGCGCCCATGTTTTCAAATTGATCAAAAGTCAGATTTTCTAAAAGTAATATCCAGAGTTGCTGAACTGACATAGATACAATAATCTCACGGTTAAATTCTGTTTCCTGTACTGCAATTATTGTTTTTATGATTTCAAGAGCTTTTTTCTGCCAGGGAATATCCGGTTGAAAAACGAGATATTCAAGAGAAGATGAAATTACAGGATTGATATATTTTTTATAAATGAGACTGTCCTGTGGTGCAATAAATGAAGGCTGAAACAGAAAATTGGGAATGATGGCATCGCTTGAGGACTGTAATCGATGGAGAATTTTGGAATTGATCATTATGCCGTTACCCTCATTAAGTTCAAAGTGAACCGTACCAATATCAAAAACCACATTTCCGCTTTCGATATATATAAATTCCAGCTCACTGTGCCAGTGCCAGTCGATGCACTTAAAATCAAACAGAGCTATATTTTCATAATAGTAGCGAAAAGGATACTCGGCGCTTCCATGATGGACGGTTTCCATTAAGTTGGCATCCGTTGTTGTTTTGGTGAATTGATTTTGAAAACTCATGGCTATTAATACCTCATATAATTGAACAATACGATATATTACAATAAAATATGAAAAAATTACAATGAAATTAGTGTACACATATTATATAATACAAACAAATATTATTCAAGGAGCATCTTACATGAAGAATTATAAAAAAACCAAATTGGCCTGTTATCTTGGATTTATAACACAGGCAATCGCTGCTAATTTCGCACCGCTTTTATATTTGAAGTTTCATGCGGAATACAATATTACACTTGGAAATATTGCACTTATTTCCACCTGTTTTTTCTTTACTCAACTTATAGTTGATTTATTTTGTGCCAAATTTGTTGATAAAATAGGGTACAGAATATGTATTGTAACTTCAGAAGCCTGCTCAGCCATAGGTCTTGTAGGACTTGCTTTTCTCCCGGGAATTCTCCCGAATCCTTTTGCAGGAATTATAATAAGTGTAATTATATATGCAATTGGCAGCGGGCTTATTGAAGTGCTTTGCAGCCCGATCATTGAGGCATGTCCATTTGATAATAAAGAAGCAACTATGAGCTTGCTTCATTCTTTTTATTGCTGGGGAGCAGTAGGAACAATTCTTGTTTCAACAATTTTCTTTGCAGTATTTGGAATCGACAGCTGGAAATGGCTGGCAGTTCTGTTAGCCTTGATTCCGACAGTAAATATCTATAATTTTGCAACCTGTCCTATTGAATATCTTGTAGATGAGGACGAAGGAATGGGTATATCAGCTCTTTTTAAAACACCATTATTCTGGATTGCTATTATTTTGATGGTATGTTCCGGTGCTTCTGAATTATCTATGGCACAATGGGCTTCTGCATATGCTGAAGCAGCGCTTGGCTTAAGCAAAACAATGGGAGATCTTCTGGGACCATGTTTATTTGCTGTCTCCATGGGAATCAGCAGAATACTATATGGAAAATACGGAGAAAAAGTAGATCTGTCAAAGTTCATGCTTGGTTCAGGTGCATTATGCGTAGTATGTTATGTTCTTGCATCACTTTTTTCAAATCCTGTAGTAGGACTTACAGGATGTATCCTGTGTGGCTTTTCTGTTGGAATCATGTGGCCGGGTACATTAAGTATCTCATCTAAGAAGTTTCCGGCAGGTGGTACTGCAATGTTTGCACTTCTTGCCATGGCTGGAGATCTGGGAGGAAGCATCGGTCCTGGTATTGTTGGACGAGTAACCCAGATGGCGGGAGATAATATAAGGAGCGGTATGTTGGTCGGCCTGATCTTTCCCGTGGTAATGGTAATCGGACTCTTATTTTTTGATAAGATAAAGTCCAGATAACTTTTCAAAATTTGTCTACAGAAAAGAGATGAAAATACGAATGGAAACAAAACAAATTATTCTTGAAACAAGGACGGATGAGGATGTTATAGAAATAACACTGGCAATGATTGATTTACAAGTGCCTGTATTACATGAACCACGATATACTGATTTGGGTTATGAAAGTTGTTTTTTGTGTGGGAAAGACCTGCAAATGCGTATAATTCATAGAAAAATAATTATATAAGAACTCTTTTGAAGAATGTCTGATTTACAAGGCTTAGGAACTTCTTGACAGTGATATTGATTTGATATATGATTGTACCAAATAAAGGGGAGTAACCTACGCTTTTAAAACGTGCGTTTGTGGTATCGTCAGTACGGTGGAAACATCCGGTGCCGCAAGAAAATGGTGAGACTTTTATTGCATTTTTGTTATGCAATAAAGGTTTCTTTTTTTATACATTTTTATCGAAAAGATCTTTCATTGCATAAAAATCCAATAGACATTTATGAAAAGAGGAGGCATAAGTGATGAAAGAAATTTATCAACAGACAGTAGAAGAGGTATTTGAGCGAGTGAAAGGCAATATATCAGGCCTTACGAGTGAACAGGTGAAATCTTCCAGAGAAAAATGCGGATGGAATGAACTTGCAGAAGGAAAGAAGAAAAATATCCTGCAGATTTTTTTGGAACAGTATAAGGATTTTCTGGTTCTGATCCGGAGGCAAAGGTACTGCGTGATGGATCTGCTGTTCAGATTCCAGCCAGGGAACTGGTTATAGGAGATGTGATACTGCTCGAAGCTGGAGATATGATCTCGGCGGATGGAAGATTGATTGAAAATGCAAGCCTCAAGGTTGATGAGAGTGCACTCACCGGAGAGAGCCTGGCAGTTGAGAAGAGTATTGAGATTATACCTACAGAAGTGCCGCTTGGAGATCGGAAGAATATGTTGTTTTCAGGCAGCTTTGTGACATATGGTCGTGGCAGAGCAGTTGTGACTGACATAGGAATGCAGACGGAAGTTGGAAAGATTGCAAGACTTTTAAAATCAACTTCGGAAAAACAGACACCACTTCAGGCAAGTCTGGAAGTCTTTGGAAAGAAACTTTCAATTATAATTCTGATATTCTGCGGCTTTTTGTTTGCAATCAATGTATTCCGGGGTGAAAAAATCAGCAGTGCATTTATGTTTGCAGTAGCACTTGCAGTCGCAGCAATTCCGGAAGCATTAAGCTCTATCGTGACAATTGTTCTTTCGTTTGGAACACAGAAGATGGCAAAAGAGCATGCAATCATTCGTAAACTTCAGGCAGTAGAAGGCCTGGGAAGTGTTTCCGTTATCTGTTCAGACAAGACAGGAACGCTTACACAAAATAAAATGACAGTAGAAGATTACTATATAGATGGAAAAAGGATCCCGGCAGCTGCAATTGATATAGCTGATCCGGCACAAAGATGTCTTTTAGATTATAGTATTTTGTGTAATGATTCGACAAACGAAAATGGAGTAGAAATCGGAGATCCAACAGAAACGGCATTGATCAATCTGGGAAGTAGATATGGCGTAGAAGCTGCAAGCGTAAGAAAACAATATCCGAGAATTGGAGAACTTCCGTTTGACAGTGATCGAAAGATGATGTCAACGCGTCATCTGATAGATGGTGAAGATCGAATTATTGTAAAAGGTGCAGTTGATAATCTTCTGGAACGGACAGAACGAATCTGGACAAAAGATGGAGTTCGAGATATTACTGCTGAAGATAAGGATAAAATCCAACGTCAAAACCAGGAGTTTTCGATGGAAGGTCTGCGAGTATTGGCTTTTACTTATCGTGAAATTCCAGAGAATCACACATTAACTATAGAAGATGAGAATCACCTGGTATTTCTTGGTTTGATCGCGATGATGGATCTGCCGAGAGAAGAATCAAAAACTGCAGTTACAGAATGTATAAAAGCAGGAATCAGGCCGGTTATGATCACAGGAGATCATAAAATTACAGCAGCAGCAATCGCTAAGCGAATTGGTATTTTACAGGAAGGTGATCTGGTGTGTGAAGGCGCAGATATTGATGGAATGTCAGATGAAGATCTGGAAGAATATGTGGAACGAGTATCGGTCTATGCCAGAGTGGCACCTGAACACAAGATTCGAATTGTAAAAGCATGGCAGCGGAAAGGCAATATCGTAGCTATGACAGGTGATGGAGTGAATGATGCCCCAGCACTTAAACAGGCAGATGTTGGTGTGGCAATGGGAATTACAGGAACAGATGTGGCGAAAGAAGCGGCGGCTATTGTACTTGCGGATGATAATTTTGCTACTATCATAAAGGCTGTGGAACGTGGACGTAGTATTTTTGAAAATATACGCCATTCCATTGGATTCCTGCTTTCAGGAAATTTAGGTGCTATATTGACGGTACTTTATGCATCGCTTGCCGGACTTCCGGTACCATTTGCTCCGGTGCACCTGTTATTTATCAATCTGCTAACGGACAGTCTTCCAGCTATCGCGCTTGGACTGGAACCGCAGGATCCGGCATCGATGAAGATGAAACCGGAGAAGCGCAGCAACTCATTGCTGGAGGGGAACAATCTGTTGAAAATCGGTGTGGAAGGCTTATGTATCGGTGTGATGACATCTATTGCATTTACAATTGGACTAGGTGAAAATACAACAGGAACAGGTAATGTAATCCTCGCAAAAACATTGGCTTTCGGTACGCTGTGCCTTGGACGGCTAGTACATGGATACAATTGTAAATCTGACCACACTGTAATATTTACGAAAAGATTTTGGAATAATCCATTTCTTACAGGTGCGTTTGTGTTGGGAAGTGTAATGCTTCTGGCAGTAATCTATGTACCGGGATTATCCGGAATGTTTCAGACAGTATCACTGAATCCAAAGTGTTTAACATGGATGTGCGTGCTTGCGTTTGCAAATCTGTTGATGATTCAGCTCTTGAAATGGATAAGGAGTAAGTTTTTGTTGCGTATCAGTGACAAAATTGATATAATTAAAAACTGAAAATTCAGGCTTTTAGACGAAAGAGAAAATAACAGAAGGAGACATAGTAGCAATGAATGATTTGGAATTATACAGAGAGCAGCTTGCATTGTGCGATGATAAGATCATTGACGCTTTGGTTGAGAGAAATTCAATCATAGAAAAGATCATGGCGTACAAGGAAGAGTATGGCATGTCTATCATACAGCCAAAGCAGGAAGAAAAGCAGGAAAGACAGCTTGAGATTAAGCTGGATGGCAACAAATACAGTGAAGAGATTGAAGATGTATTCCGTCGTATTCGCCGTAACAGTAAGCGTATTCAGGCAAGAAAGCTTTTTGATTATAATATCGTGCTGATAGGATTCATGGGAGCAGGTAAGTCCACAATTTCAGATTACCTCAGCACTGTATTCGATATGGAAATCGTTGAGATGGATCAGTTAATTGCTGACAGAGAAGAGATGAGTATTCCGGATATTTTTGCAACTTATGGCGAAGAATATTTCCGTAACTGTGAGACAGAACTCCTGAAGAAAATGCAGAGCCGCAAAAATGTACTTATTTCCTGCGGAGGCGGAGTTGTACTTCGAGAATGCAATGTAGAACAGATGAAGAAGAATGGAAGAGTCGTTCTTCTGACTGCCAGTCCGGAGGAAGTTTATGAGCGCGTGAAAGATTCCGATGACAGACCGGTTCTCGCAGGACGAAAGAATGTAAAAGGTATTGCAGAATTGATGGAGGCACGTCGTGAAAAATATGAGGCAGCAGCCGATATTATTGTCAATACGGATCACAAGACTGTTCTTCAGGTGTGTGAAGAGTTAGTACAGAGACTGACAGAAATGGATGGAGAGTAATGTTTGACAGATTTTTCCCGGATAGATATGTGGCTTCCACATATGTGATTGATTTTGAAAAATTATATGAAGAAGGATATCGTGGCCTGATCTTTGATATTGACAATACACTTGTACCGCATGGAGCACCGGCTGATGCGAGGGCAATCGCACTCTTTGACAGATTAAAAAAGATTGGATTTAAATGTTGTCTCATTTCCAATAATCAGGAGCCGCGTGTAAAGATGTTCAATGAGCCGATTCAAGTAGATTATGTGTACAATGCGCACAAGCCATCAACAAAGAATTACCGGAAAGCTATGGAAATCATGGGGACTGATGAGACAAACAGTGTGTTTATTGGAGATCAGTTATTTACGGATGTCTGGGGCGCAAAAAGAACTGGGATTTCCAATATTCTTGTGAAACCGATTCACCCAAAAGAAGAGATTCAGATTGTGCTGAAGAGGTATTTGGAGAAGATTGTATTGTATTTTTATGCAAGAAGCAAGAAACAGGCGAAAAAATAGTTGAAAAAAGGCACAATCTATTATAAAATGGTAAAAGTGAAAACGTATAAAGTGCCATTCGGGTGCGATTAAGGAGGATATATACAATGGCTGATGCTTATATTGAAAAAGGTACGACGTATGAGATCGACGGAAAGGTATATGAATGTCTGGAATTCTTACATGTAAAACCAGGTAAAGGTTCTGCTTTCGTCCGTACAAAACTGAAAGATGTTATCAATGGTGGTGTTGTTGAGAGAACATTTAACCCATCTAAAGATGTATTGAAGAAAGCATTTATCGAGAGAAAGACAATGCAGTATTCCTATGTTGACGGAAACCTGTATTACTTCATGGACAACGAGACATTCGAGCAGATTCCGGTTGATTCTGAGGATGTTGGAGATAGCCTGAAGTTCGTAAAAGAAGGAACAGATGTAACTCTGAAATCATATCAGGGTAAAGTATTTGCAATTGACCCACCGACAACTGTTGAGCTTCTGATCACAGAGTCTGAGCCAGGTGTAAAAGGTAACACAGCAACAGGTGCTACAAAACCGGCTATCGTTGAGACTGGTGCGCAGGTTATGGTTCCTCTGTTCGTTAATGAGGGAGAGGTCATCAAGATTGATACACGTTCCGGCGAGTATCTTTCAAGAGCATAAGCTTAAGAAAAACATAAGAAAAATAAACGACAAAAGCCTTGCATTTTTTGCAGGGCTTTTTTATAATTCTAATACCATAATATTTGAAACACAGAAACTGCTGCTGTCTGAGGAAAGGAGATGTATGGATTATAAGCAGTTTTTAGAGACAGTAGAGAAAAATGTAAGAGTGAACATGGGGACACACATCAGAGTCAGCACACGTACCGTGAAGAAGAATAACGGAACCGAGCGGAGCGGGCTTCTGATTGAGGATGACAGTACGAATATTTCACCGACCATCTATCTGGAAGAATATTATCAACAGTTCCTTAGCGGCAAAGGAGTTGATAAGATTGCAAAAGAAGTGGCCGATTTGTATGAGGATTTGAAAGTTGACCGGCCGTGGGATGAACAGAAGCTTGGAGAATACGATAAAATCAAGGAAAAAGTGATTTATCGTCTGATTGGTCGTGAGGCAAATGAAGAACTTCTTCAGGAAGTGCCATATGTGCCATATCTTGATCTGGCAATTATCTTTTGTGTACTTTTTGAAGCAGGAGATTATGGCATGGCGACAATGATGATCCGTAACCGGCATCTGAAACTGTGGCATGTGACAAAAGAGGACATTTATCATCAGGCAAGATATAATACATGGCATGAACTTCCGGGAGAATTTCTGACTATGAGTGATTTGATTGCGGAACTTACAGGAATAAAGGAGAAATGTCCGGAAGAACCTATGTATGTATTGACGAATCAGATCCGCAATTATGGAGCATCAGCAATTCTGTATCCAGACAGACTTGCAGGTATCAGTTTATGCCTTAAAGAGAATTTCTATGTGGTTCCAAGTAGTGTCCATGAGATGATCATAGTGCCGGAGAGTGCTTCGCCGGGACGGAGAATGCTGACAGAGATGTTAAGAGAAGTCAATGAGACACAGGTACCGGACGAAGATATTTTGTCAGATCATGTTTATTATTATGACAGAAAAGAACGGAGATTGCGATTATAAGAGAAGTGAAGAGCAGTCAATGCAAGTAGCGAAAGATAATCTATGATATAGAAGAGTATTATAATTGGTGTATGGGAGCGCCAGCGGTCAGGAATGCCGAAGGCGCTCTTGCTATAATGTTATAATGATTCGAATTGTGTAGAAAATTATCTCATGTATTTACTTTACTTTGTGAGATAAATGTGTTACTATTACAAAGTCAAATTGACCAGGCACCCGTAGCTCAGGGGATAGAGCACCGCCCTCCGGAGGCGGGAGCGGCGGTTCGAATCCGCCCGGGTGTGTATGAATAACGAGTACTGATGTGTGGAGGAGATCTATGAAGAGAAGGTGGATTGTCCTCCTGCTTCTTTTTATGACGATAGGAGCAGCGGGGTATGGATTTGCCAGAGAAGAAGCACAGAAGGTACAAAAGACAAGTTCGTTGAAGATACAGGCTGTTTATCTGGAATGTGAATCGGAAGAGGCAAATCCGCTTTTGGAAGATGCAGTTTTGGAAGTGAATCGGGCAGTGGAAGAACACTTTGCGAAGATGCAGGAAGCGACAGGCTATGTAGAAGCTTATCATAATCTGCATGTGTATACAAAGGAAGGAAAAGATGCGGATACATATGTGACATTTGTGACATACGATATGAAAATCCGAGGGATTTATACAGAAGTACCAGGACTTGCAACATTTTATGTAAAAAAAGAAAAGGACAAGATGCAGGTAATCTCAGATCCAAAAGAGAGTGACGTACAGAGATACATTGCAAGACTTACGAAACACCAGGATGTTCAGAATCTGTTCCGGAAAGTGAATGAGGAGTATAATGGAGCACTTCAGTCCGATGCACTTTTGCGGGAGGCGTTGAGCGAATTGCAGAATGCATATGGAAGCACAGAAGATAACGGTTAAATATTTTAGAAATAGAGAAGTATGCTGTCAGAAGCATGCTTCTTTTTTAAATTTATAGATTTGACAAGATTTCATCACAATTCGAACACATTTAAACGATACAATCTATTACAGAAATGAAGGAAAGGAGATTATTGATATGGAAAATCAATATACTTATTATAAACCAGAACCTGATGACATGAATGGTATGAACGAGGAAACGCCAAAGCCAAAGAAGAACCGAAAGGTGCCAAAACCAGTGAAACTTGTATGCGCCGGAGTTGCATTTGGTCTTGTGGCAAGTGCAACATTCCAGACAGGAAATTATGTGGGAACAAAAGTGTTCGGCACAATAACTACAAACGGTAAGACTGCCAAGACAGCACAGACAGTGGATGGTGCGAAACTAACAACATCATCAAGCAGTACAGGAACTTCTGATATTGCAACGATTGCAAAGAATGCAATGCCATCTATTGTATCTATTACGAATATGAGCGTTCAGGAAGTACAGAGTTTCTTCGGAGGAACACAGCAGCAGGAGAGCACAAGCGTCGGATCTGGTATTATTATCGGCCAGACAGATAGTGAACTTCTGATCCTTACAAATAATCATGTAGTGGAAGGCAATGAAAAGCTTACAGTTTCTTTTGTGGATAATGAAAGTGTTGAAGCTAATGTAAAAGGAACTGATTCCACAAAAGATCTTGCAGTTGTGGCTGTAAAGATTAGCGATGTGAAAGATTCTACTATGGATAAGATTGCAGTTGCGACAATGGGAGATTCCAGTAAGCTTGAGGTAGGTGAACAGGTCGTCGCAATCGGTAATGCACTTGGTTATGGACAGTCTGTAACATCAGGTATCGTATCTGCAACGGAGCGGACACTGGACGGTTATGAAGGAGGTACTCTGATTCAGACAGATGCAGCAATCAACCCTGGTAACAGTGGCGGAGCACTTTTGAACTCTAACGGTGAAGTTATTGGAATTAATACCGCAAAAGTTGCAACAGACAGTGTAGAAGGTATGGGCTATGCTATTCCAATTTCTGATGCAAGCGATACGATCCAGAATTTGATGAATCAGGTGACAAAGACAAAAGTGTCTGAGGCAGAACAAGGATATCTTGGAATCCAGGGTGTAGATGTCTCGGATGAAAGTGCCAAGATGTATAATATGCCTACTGGAGTTTATATTTCCGATGTTGTGAAGAATGGTGGAGCCCAGCAGGCAGGTCTGACAAAAGGCAGTGTTATTACAGGACTTGAAGGAACCACAATCAGCGATATGAATTCACTGAAAGAACAGCTTCAGTATTATCGTGTGGGTGATAAAGTCAAGGTAACAGTACAGGTTCCTGGAAATAATGGAGAATATACTGAAAAAACTGTCGAAGTAACACTTGGAAGTAAATCATAAAAATGATATAATTGTCCCCATAGGAGGGACAGGACTATGTATACATTTGATGAAATTGAAAAGACAGACAGCGAAATAGCAGATGCGATCAAGGCAGAGATGGAAAGACAGAACTCACACATCGAGCTGATCGCATCTGAAAACTGGGTAAGTAAGGCTGTTATGGCAGCTATGGGAAGTCCACTGACCAATAAATATGCGGAAGGATATCCCGGCAAGAGATATTACGGTGGTTGTGAGTGCGTGGATGTCATCGAGAATCTGGCGATCGAACGTGCCAAGAAGCTGTTTGGATGTGATTATGCCAATGTACAGCCCCATTCCGGAGCACAGGCAAATATGGCAGTGCAGTTCGCTGTGCTGAAGCCCGGCGATACCATTATGGGTATGAATCTGGATCACGGCGG
>OGRJ01001684.1_pt1 | contig 17768 bp, 10 predicted proteins | sample 1553411 | NCBI WGS metagenome assembly OGRJ01 (sample SAMEA2580084, study PRJEB22360) | human gut metagenome | biome: human gut; feature: human-associated habitat; material: faeces | place: Denmark | collected 2008/2010
CCTACACGTTCCCGCCCCGGCCGCGTCGGGGGGGCCGCCCGCCACTTCCGGACCGGCGTGGGTGTAGAGCACCGCGTCGGATTCGCGTGGGATGGACGCGCCCTGCGTGTTGCAGATGGCCAATACCTTGGAGCCCTGTTCACGCGCGTGGCGCAACGCCATCAGCGTGTCCATGGTCTCGCCGGACTGCGAAATGGCCACCACCAACGTTCGGGGGGTGAGGATCGGGTCACGGTAGCGGAATTCGTGGGCGAGTTCCACTTCTACCGGAATGCGCACCCAATGCTCGATGGCGTATTTGGCCACCATGCCCGCGTACGCGGCCGTGCCGCAGGCGATGACGATGATCTTGTCGATGGCTTTGAAATCATGCTCGTCGATGCGCACCTCATCGAGGTTGATGTTGCCGTTCTCGTCGAGACGCCCCAGCAGGGTGCGCTGCACGGCGGCCGGATCCTCGTGGATCTCCTTGTCCATGAAGGAGTCCCAGCCGCCTTTTTCGGCAGCCGAGGCATCCCAATCCACGGTGTAGGTCTTCGGATGTTCCACGATGTTGCCCATGAAGTCGGAGACGACGACCTTGTCTGCGGACACCATCACGGCCTGGTCCTGGTCGATTTCCATGGCGCGCTTGGTGTAGGCCACGAACGCGGCCACGTCGGAGCCGAGGAAGTTCTCGCCTTCGCCAAGACCGACCACCAGCGGCGAATCGTGACGGGCGCCAACCACGATGTCCGGCTGTCGCACGTCCGTGGCGAGGATGGTGAACGCGCCTTCCAGCATGCGGGCCAGACGGCGGATGGCCTTGAACAGGTCAGGCTTACCGGTTTCCTCGATGATCTTGTCGCTGATTTTGCCCAGCAGCTTCGCCGCGACCTCGGTATCAGTTTCGGAGACGAAACGATAGCCCTCCGTCTGCAGGTCGAGACGCAGCTGGGACGCGTTTTCGATGATGCCGTTGTGGATGATGGCGACCTTGCCGTCACGCGACGTGTGCGGATGCGCGTTAGTGTCGTTCGGCACGCCGTTCGTAGCCCAACGCGTATGGCCGATGCCCACGGTGGCGTCCGGCATCGGATCACGTTCGATGTCCTGCACCAGGTTGGCCAGACGTCCGGCCTTCTTACGCACCGCCACATGGTCCATGCCGGGCGCGGTCAACGCCACACCGGCCGAATCATATCCACGGTATTCCAATCGCTGAAGACCCTGGAGGCAGACCTCCAAGGGTTTGCCGCACGCGGTCCGAACATTTCCTGCATATCCTACGATTCCACACATAGCTCCTTAGCCTATCGGGTAAGGATGTCAATCATGAAACCAAGCCGCGCGTCCTTACAAATCTTTGCCATATATGCGAAATCCCACTCCCCCAGGGAAATCGTGCGAACCAGTGGCGCACGCAACGCGCCCATCGTCGGCGGCAAAAAGAAAACCCAACCCACCGGACGTCTGCGGACGCTTGACGTCAGTGGATTGGGAATTTACGGCAGTACGACAGCCTTACTTGCTACAGGACGTGCTGCAAGAAGTCCTTAAACCTCGACTCCTTCGGATGGTCGATGATCTCCGGTCCGCCCTGTTCGACGACCACGCCACCGTCCATGAAGACGATCTGGTCGGCGACCTCGCGCGCGAAGCCGATCTCATGGGTGACGACCACCATGGTCATGCCTTCCTTGGCGAGGTCGAGCATGACGTTGAGCACTTCGCCGACGAGTTCCGGATCGAGCGCGGATGTCGGTTCGTCGAACAGCATGATCTCCGGCTTCATGGCAAGCGCGCGGGCGATGGCCACGCGCTGCTGCTGGCCGCCGGACAGCTGTGCCGGATAGTAGTCGAGACGCTCCCCCATGCCGACGCGGTTCAGCTCCTGAATGGCGAGTTCGCGGGCTTCCTTCTTGTCCATGTGCTTGACGTGGACCGGAGCCTCCATGACGTTTTCAAGAGCCGTCATGTGCGGGAACAGGTTGAAGCGCTGGAACACCATGCCGAGTTTGGAACGCTGTTCGGCCACTTCCTTGTCGTTCAGGGTCTGCAGCACACGTTCGCCGCCCTTGTCGACGTACTTGTAGCCGATCATTTCGCCGTCGACGTCGATTTCGCCGCCGGTCAGGGTTTCCAGCTGGTTGATCAGACGCAGGAACGTGGATTTGCCGGAACCGGACGGTCCGAGAATCACGGTGACGGTGCCGGGCATGACGGTCATGTCGATGCCTTTGAGCACGTGCAGGTTGCCGAAGGCCTTGTGCACCTGGGTCGCCTTGACGGCGGGAACGATTTCGTTGGTTGTGATTTCGCTCATGGTCATTCCCCTCACGCGGTCATTCCCGCGAACGTGGCTTCGTTCTGCTTGTCGACGTCATCCTTGGGTTCGCCGAAGGTCTTGCCCGGCAGCGGCGTGCGCTTGCCGCGGGCTCCGGCGGGACGGGCGTCGAAGCCCTTGCCGAAGTGCTTTTCAAGTCGCGACTGGATGACCATCAGGATGGAGGTGATGACCAGATACCAGATGCACGCCACGATCAGCAGCGGAATCGGCTTGTACAGACGGGTCGCAATCGCCGTGGTGGCGAACTGCAGTTCCAGCGTGAACGGCACGGCGTTGACAAGCGACGTGGTCTTCAGCATGCCGATGAACTCGTTGCCGGTCGGCGGGATGATGATGCGCATGGCCTGCGGCAGCACAATGCGGAAAATGGTCTGGAGATAGGTAAGCCCCACGCACTGACCGGCTTCAAGCTGACCCTTCGGCACGGATTCAAGCGCAGCGCGGATGGTCTCGGCACAATACGCGCCCTCATTCAGGGAAAACACGATAACTGCCGCCGGAAACGGATCAAGCAAAATGCCGACGCGGGAAAGGCCGAAGAACACAACGAACAGCTGCACGAGCAGCGGCGTACCGCGGAAGATCCAAATGTAAAAACGCGCGATCTGCTTTAAGACCTTCACATTTGCGAACTGCACCAGCGCCATAATGACCGCGATAATGAGTGCAAAGGTGAACGAAATGACAGTGAGCGGAATGGTGACCGTCAGGCCGGGGATGAGAATTTTCGGAAAGGAGTCTATAAAAAGCTCCCATAAACGTCCGCTGAACATAGCTTTTGTTCTTCCCTCTTTCTGAAAACGAATTTCAATATAAATATACGCCCTGTACTTTACTTGAAGTTTAGTATACCCGTGATGGGGTAAAATGTCAAATACCTATAATGGATTGAACCACATGCTTTTCGGGCATAGTATACCTTTTTCGTATGGTTTCAAATGCAACTGAAAAAACCGGGTCTCCCAAACGGCAAGCAAAGCGACCGTTAGAAAGACACACATGCAAAAAGGGACAGCACAGCGCTATCCCTTTTCGAGTATTCAACTTTTGAATTTAAATCGGTTCAAAACTCACACCGTGTAAAAGCGGAACCATTTTAAGGACGTCTGTTTCGTGAAGACAATGCGCAGCTCGGTGAGGCCGGCTTCGGCGGTGACATCGCACGTAAACGATGTGAACTTTGTGAGGCTTCCGGTACCTGTGCCGCCCGCTTTGCCGAGAACTTTTCCGGTCTTGTTATCCGCAAGGAGGATCTCCACGTCGCCGGAGGGCGCGCTCATGGCGCACTCGAACGCATTGCAGCCGGTGAGATCCATGTTCTTATACACGAGGAAGCTGCGGAAATCCTTCGCTTCCACATACGTTTCGCCGTCGCGCTTATCCGTGAGGAACGTGACGCCGCTGTAATCATCGGCATCGATGGCTTCCTGCTTGAAGAAGCCCGGTCGACCCGGGAACGCTTCGCCTGCAATCTCCACGTCGGCGGTAAGGCGAATATCGTCGCTCGCCGCGCCGACTTCCATTTTGTACACGCCGCTTTCGACCGTGTAGATCTTTCTGCCGTTGCACCAAATGGCAAGGTCGTCGATCTTGAAATTCAGCGTAACGGTGACGGTCTCGCCCGCCTTGATGTGCACGCGCTTGAAGGCTTTGAGTGCATGGATGGGACGCACACGCAGGGAGCCCGGCAGGCTCATGTAAAGCTGCACCACTTCGTCGCCGTCAAGAGCGCCGGTGTTCTGCACGTTTACAGTCGCGATGACTTCGCCGTTTTCCTGCTTAACGGTCAGATTGCTGTATGCAAAAGTCGTATAGCTGAGGCCGTAGCCGAACGCGTAGAGCGGCTTGCCCCTAAAATAGAGGTACGTCACATGGTTTTTCGCGATGTCGTAATCGTCAAGCGCGGGGAGATCACGAACAGAACGATACCACGTGGTCGGGGTGCGGCCGGCGGGATTGTTTTCGCCGAAGACGGTCGCGGCAGCAACATGGCCGAGGCACGGGCCGAGGTGCGTGGAGCACAGCACGGCTTTGGCGGTGTCCTTCTCCTTGTTGATGGCGAACGGATAGCCCGTGACGAGGTACAGTAAGGTACTCTCGTTTGCGGCTGCTGCGGCGTTCAGGAGCGCGGTCTGGGCTTTCGGCAGGCGGATATCCGGACGGTCATACTCCTCACGCGCGTTGATGAGCGGCTGGTTACCTGCGCAGACGATGACGTGGTCGGCGCGTTGCGCGAGCTCTGCCACACGCTCTACGCCGGAGGAGACGACTTCCAGTGTAAACTGCTTGCAGGGGCAATCGCCGGAGACGACCTTTGCAAGGAGCTTATTTTCGTCGTTTACGGCCACAGCGCGGTGCTGCCAGGTATCGAGGTACAAAACGCCGTCTTCTTCCTTGGCATACAGCAGTTCTTTCACGAACCAGCCGAATACCACGTCTGCCGTACAGTTCATGCCGGGGTCGATGGTGACGGCGTTTTTGTCCTGCGGGGTCTCGTCGAAGAAATTTTTGTCCTCGGTGAGGTACTTGCCGGTGCGCACGCTGCGCAGCGTCCATGCGCCGAAGTCCCAATCCGCGCGCTCAAAGAGGTCGGCGGTGTTCTCGTCGGCATCGGCATATACCGCGCCGTTTTCGGCGATGCGCAGGTACTTGCCGGTTTTTTCGGAGCGGATACGCACGCGGTCAAAGCCTTCATCGAACAGTACGCGGTCTTCGCCGAGCTTTTCTCTGAAGCCCTTGACGACCGGCGTTTGGTTCGGTGCATAGCCGCAGTACCAGCAGGTGTAGTTTTCATTTGCGAGCGGGCCCACGACCGCGACGGTGCACTTGCCGTCATCCTTTAACGGCAGCATGCCGCGACTTTCAAGCAGGATGACGGACTCCTTTGCCGCTTTTACGGCGAGCGCCTTGTGCGCGGGGCTTGCGAGCTTTGCGGGGTCAATGTGCGCATAGGGGTGGTCTTCATCGAAATCGCCGAGCTTAAAGCGCATCAATAACGTGGAATACACGGCTTTATCGAGGTTTTCCTCGGTGAGGTAGCCTTTTTCGAGCGCTTCGCGCACGGCAGGGTCAACCATGGAGCGGCTGTCGAGCATCATATCCGCGCCGACACCGAGGATGTCGCCCATAGACTGCGCGTGGTTTTCATACGTACGGTGCGCGGCGACGTTCTGGCCGAAATCGCCGCCGTCACTGACAGCGAACGTCATGCCCCACTCTTTTTTACAGATTTCCGAAACGTCCGGGTTGTTGACGCCCTCTACGCCGTTGATGCAGTTGTACGCCGTCATAAGGCCCGGCGCGCGGCCTTCGCGCACGGCGGGCTCAAACGCTTTTAAGTAATACTCGTGCTTTAAGCGCGGGGTGATGTTCGCGTTCGTCGTCTGGCGCTCGTTTTCGTAGTTGTTGGCGTAGAAATGCTTGAGCAAAGGCGCGGTCTTCAAATATTTCTCGTCCTTGCCCGTAAGGCCGCGGCAGTAGGCGGCGCTCATTTTACCCGTAAGGCACGGGTCTTCGCCATAGGCTTCTTCGTTTCTGCCCCAGCGCGGGTCGCGCTCCATATCGATGGTGGGTCCGAAAAGCTCCAGAGAGGACGGCCTTTCTTCCATATCGTGCGTGATGCGCGTTTCGTCGCCTGCCATGTCGCCAAGCTGCTCCATGAGGGCATCGTCGAACATGGCCGCCATGCCCCACGGCTGCGGCAGAATGGTGGTCTCGCGCTTTTGGTCGCGGTTTACAACGCCGCGCGCGATCTCGGTGCCGATATGCGTCTTTTGAATGCCGAGGCGCGGAATAGCATCGAGCTGCGACGTGATCATGCCGACCTTTTCTTCGCGCGTTAAGCGGGAGAGCAGGTCTTTTGCGCGCTCTTCAAACGGCAGGGTGTTATCTTGAAAACGGTATTTCATGCGAAACTCCTTTCAAAACTCATTATTTTATAGAAAGCATGCCGCACAAAGCGGGGCTCTATGCGGCAGCATTTCAGTACGTATCAGAACCAGGAATCCGTATAGCTGGCTTTTTTCGTTTCTTCGCTCGGGGCGGGTGCGGCAACGTGCAGCACAGGCGTTTCCGTGCAGTTTTCCACACGGAGCGTCTTCGGCTCATTCGGGTAGAGCGTAACGTAGTTATCATCGTAATGCACACGGTCATCGCTCGTCATGAGGTACGCAAACGGCGTGTACACGCTCGCGCGGATCGTCACGAGCAGATCGTTGCCGTCCTGCTCCACCTTTTCCATCTTCGCGTCACTTTCCGGGAAGACGTAATCGCGGTAATACGCACGCAGGCTGTCGGCGGTGTCGAAGCCCTCGGCGCTTGCAAAGAAGAAGCCGTGCTTCAAATCATTGCAGACGGAAATGTGGAACTGCTGCATGGCGTGCGGAGCGACCTTGAGCGTCTTTGTGCAGAGGCTGTCCGTCTCGCCGGTGAAGGTCATATAGCCGCAGTGAATATCCGCCGTGAACGCTTCGGGCGTTTCGTTGATGACGGTCACTTCTGCGCCGCCCTCACACGCGCGGATGATGAGCTTTTTCGTTGCAAACGCGCGCTTTAAGAAATAGAACGAGATCTTTCTCGTCAGGTAATAATCGATGATCGTCCAACCTGTCTCCGGCCAACAATCGTTGTACATCCAGATGAGGTCGCCTGCGCCGTACGGCTTGCGGCGCATGGCTTCGGCAAGCTCGGCGTACAGAAGGCCCTGCATGATGCCGCTGTACAGCAGATAGCCGTGTTCATCGAGGGTTTTGAACTCCGTCAAATGGCGGTCAATCGCGCCGTCGATGTTGCTGCGCTTGCGGTCAAACTCGCCGTGGTGCTTCCAGATGGGGTTATCAAAGCGCATTTCGGTGCCGTCGAGGTAACGGCGAACGGTGCTTTCCATCTGTGCGCCGAAGAAGCCGTATTCACTGGAGAAGCGCGCCGGGATGCGGTCGAATGCCTCAAGCTCATAGACGAACTTGAACTTCGTTTTCGGGTGACGGCCGAAGAACGACCATGCGTGTACGTCGCCCTGTTCGCTCTCGTTGGCGCGGTCGCCGAAGTACGGCGAGGACGGCATATACGGAACGAGCGGGCTGTTGCGGTGCACGGCACGCGGCTGAATATAGTTGAATATTTTCTCGCCGTAGAAGCGCTCCGGCTTGATGGGCGCCGGGAACCAATCGGTGTAGGATTCCGCAATCTCGTTGTTGCCCGTCCAGATGGCCATGCAGGGATAATGTGCAAGGCGCTTTGTCTGGTACTCGGCTTCGCGCTCCGCCTCAAAGAGGAAATCGTTTTTGTGGTCGGGGTAGAACGCGCAGGCGTACATGAAGTCATGCATCAGCAAAATGCCGTACTCCGAGCAATATTCATAGAAGCAATCCGGCTCATACGTGCCGCCGCCCCACATGCGGAACATGGTGAAGTGCGCCGCCGCGCCCTCGCGCACGAGGGTCTCGTAGCTTTCCTTCGGGGTGCGCAGATAAAGGGAATCCGTCGGCACCCAGTTGCCGCCCTTGCAGAAGATGCGCACGCCGTTCACCTTAAAGAAGAAGTTGCGGCTGCCGTCTTCGAGCTTAGAGGTATCGAGCTCCAAGGTGCGAATGCCGATCTTCTTCGGCTGCATCTCGTGCAGGATGCCCTTTGTGACGCAGCAGGCTTTAAAGGTATAGAGGTTCTGCGCACCGTAGCCGTTCGGCCACCAGAGCTTCGCGTTTTTGATTGTGACGCGTTCCTCGGCGAAGTTCACGCCGCCGCCGAGCACGAGCGTTTTTTTGCCGGTGTAAACGGTTTTACCCTCAAATTCGAGCGTATAGGTAAGCTCGCACTCGGCGCTTGAGACCATGTCGGATTTTTCGATTTCGAAGTGGAACTCCACTTCGGCGTCATCGCCGTCGAGCTTTAACGTATCGACGCGGGACGCGATGACCTGCGCACCGCTGAACGCTTCAATCTCGATGGAGCGGCCGATGCCGCAGGTGGGCACGGGCTGGCACCAGTCCCAGCCGTAGGTAAACTGCGGCTTTCGGGTGTAGACACGCTGGTCACAGATGGCGTTTTCACTTGCGCAGTAGAACGAAACGGCGTCGCGCGGATAGTGCAGCTCCATGCCGGAAGTGAGGCGAATGACGAGCTGGTTTTTGCCGACGTGCAAAAAGCGCTTAATGTCTTCGCTGAACGCACAGAACGCGTTTTCGTGGTGCGCGGCAGGCATGCCGTTTACGATGATATCCGCGTTGAAGTCGAGCATTTCGATGTTGAGGCGCACGATGTCTTCGTTCAGCATCTCCTCTGTGACGTCAAAATCGCGGACGAGCCACCAGGAAAGATCCTTGATCCACTGGTTTTTCTTTGTGTTTTCCTTCAAAAAAGGTTCTTCTACGATGCCGTTTTCGATGAGGGCGGTGGTGACGTCGCCCGGCACGGTCATGGGGATAAAGCCGTATTTAGACGGGAACGCGTGATTCGATTTATCCGTCATCACGTGGAAATGCGGATTCGGCTCTTTAAAGAACTCTGCCCGTTCTTCTTCGGAAAGGTCTTCAAGCTTTAAGAACGCCGGCAGCGTTGCGCGCCCGGGGGCTGCGTCCATTTTACGCAGCACTTCGTTGTAGCGCTCTGCCGTAACGTCCATAAATTCGCCGCGCAGCTTCCACGCGCCGGCAAGAGACAGTTTGCTCATTTTTTTACAACTCCTTCGGGGGATTTTCATAGGCGTATATTTGCCTTTCTTTGCATTGTAGCCGATGCAAAGCGAGAATTCAATAGCTTTTTGCAAATTTCATACAGAGAAAAAAACACACATTTTCTTGCAAACATGCACAGTTTTTTCGCGGCCTATTTTTGCATAAGAAACAAAATGGGAGAAGCCCGAAAGCTTCCCCCATCTGTATACATTTTAATCGAGATCAGATCAATCGATTACGCTTCGCCGTGAGCAGCGAGGTACTCTTCCATCTGAGCGCTGAGCTCTGCATAGTCCTCGTTTGCTTCAGCAAGAACGTCCTCGAGGCCGAGGCTGTTCAGCGTTGCAACATAGTTGTCCCAATCGTCGATGGATTCCTGACCGGCGATGACACCCCAGAGGTACTGATCCTTCTCAGCCTCGATGTCAGCGCTGCACTCCGTCCAGGACTCGAAGGAAGCCGGATCCTTCCACTCAACGAGGTGAGCAGCAGCATAGCGGCTGTTTTCGCCGGACTTTTTGAACAGAGCGGTCGTCTCCGGAGTATTGGAGATGTTGCACTCGTCCTTACGGTTCATGAGGTTATCGAACAGCTTGAGGCCGATATTCTTAGAGGTGTTTTCCTCGGAGTCCGGGCCAACGATAGCGACATACTGGCCGTTCTCGTCGTACTTGTAATCGGTGCCTTCGATACCAAAGCGGCGTGCGATGTAGTTATCGGAATCGCACATGTCGTCCCAAGTTGCATACAGTCTTTCCGGATCGGAAGCTGTGTTGGTGATTGCGAAATATGCCCAAGCAGCGCTTGTAGCCGGGTCTTCCTGCGGGTTGCCGTTGGAGCCCTTGACCATGTCGATCGGTACCCACTTAGCATCCGGGTTGGAAGCATAGAAGGACATCATCGGAGCAGAGTCCGGGTTGTTCCATGCGCACCAGCTGTACGTTACGCCGAAGCCGCCGTTTGCCATCTGCTCGTCACGGTCGGTATCCTGCGTGATGTTCGGGGTGATGTAGCCCTTTGCATACAGATCAGCAACGTCGCTAACCCAGTTCTTGGTGCCCTCGTTAGCCGGGCCGTAGGTGACAACGCCGTCGTCATCTACGCAGAAACGGCTGTAATGGGTCTGGTCATAGGACTGGATCCACGGCCAGAAGGAACGGAAGTCGTAACCGTCGCCGCCGAGGCCGTAGGTGTCGTTCTGACCGTTGCCGTCCGGATCGTCCTCCGTGAAAGCGCGGAGCACTTCGTTGAGCTCTTCGATCGTGGTCGGAGCCTTGAGGTTCAGGTTATCGAGCCAATCCTGGCGGATCCAGAGGTTCTCGCAGGACGGTTCAGCAACGTCGCCCGGGATTCTGTAAATGGAGCCGTCGGCCTCAGATGCATAGAAGAGGGTCTTCGGGTCCATCTTGTTGTAGTAGTCGCGGATAACGGTGTACTTATCCATGTAAGCGGAGACATCGTCCAACAGACCTGCCTTCACCCACTTGTTGTACTCGGTATCCATGGTCCACCACCACATGATGTTCGGCATGTCGTTGGATGCCATCAGCAGGGAGATCTGGGACTGGCCGTCAGCCCAACCCGGGAGAACAACGAGATTGAACTTAACGTTGTATTTTTCCTCAAGTTCCTTCTGAACGCGGCTGTCAGCTGCGGTGAAGCCGGTCATAACTGCAACGGAAACGTCCATCGTTTCGCTCTGGTTCAGAACGTCGATCTTGTCGCCGGTCGCAGCTGCGCTGCTGTCGGTAGAAGCAGTGCTGCTGTCGGTAGAAGCAGTGCTGCTCTCGGTGGAAGCCGTAGAGCTTGCGGAAGAATTGCCGTTGCTGCCGCACGCTGCAAATACGCTTACGCTCAGTGCAAGTGCCAGAACAACGGATGCGATTTTCTTCATGTTCATGACTAAAATCCTTTCTTTGGAAATGATGATAATATAGTTTTCCGAAGCCATGCTTCGGGACAACCCAAAAGAGTGCGGGCTTAGCCCTTAACGCCGCCGATCATAACACCCTTAACGAAGTACTTCTGCACGAACGGGTACACGATGAGGATCGGCACCGTGGAAACCACGATGGTACCGGCCTTGATCGTCTGTGCGTTGGTATTCGTCTGCGCCATGACGTTGACGCCTGCCTGCTGCATTGCCTGCTGTGTATTCGTCAGCATGTTGCGCAGAACCGCCTGCAGAGCCCACTTATCAACGGAGCGGATATAAAGGACCGTGGAGAAATAGTCGTTCCAGTAGCCAACCGCTGTGAACAGCGCGATGGTGGCGATGGTCGCCTTGGAAAGCGGCAGGATGATGGAGAAGAAGATGCGCAGGTCGGTTGCACCGTCGATGCGGGCAGATTCTTCAAGGCTTTCCGGAATGGAAAGGAAGAAGCTCTTCATGATGATGCAGTTGTATGCGCTTACGAGACCCGGCAGGATCAGCGCGAGGATATTATCCATAAGGCCGATATTCTGGATGAGCAGGAAGCTCGGAATCATACCGGCGGAGAAAATCATGGTGAAGAGGACAAGCGTCATCAACACTTTGCCGCCGCGCAGTCTGGACTTAGAAAGCGGATAAGCGGTCATAGCGGTGAGCAGCGTGCCCAGTGCCGTACCGGCAATCGTGACGATGATCGTGGTACGGAAGCCCGTGTAGATGTTCGGGTTTTTAAATACGGATTTATAAGTATCCAGGTTAAAGCCCTTCGGCCAGAGGAAGATGCCGCCCTTCATGGATGCTTCAAGGGAGCTGAAGGAAAGCATGATCTCATGCCAGAACGGATACAGCATGACGAGGCAGAGCAGCGTAAAGAACGCGTAGTTGAATACGGTAAAGATCTTTTCGCCTGTGGAGGTTTTGATTTTGTTCTTTTCCATGTTCATAACCTCCTTACCAAATACCCTCGTTGCCGGTCTTCTTGGCAACAAAGTTGACGATGAGGATCATGACGAGAGCGATGATGGATTTGAACATGCCCGCTGCGGTAGAGAAGGAGTAGTCTGCCTTCTGGATACCGATACGGTACACATACGTATCGATGATATCGGCTACGTCATAAACCAGTGCGGAATACAGCATGAAGATCTGGTCGAAGCCTGCGTTTACGATGTTGTTGCAGTTGAGGATCAGCATGATAACAATCGTCGGGGTAATCGCCGGCAGCGTAATGTTGATCATCTGCTTCCACTTGCGTGCACCGTCAATCTCGGCTGCTTCGTAAAGCTGCGGGTCAACACCGGACAGCGCCGCAAAGTAAATAATCGTGCCCCAGCCCATCGTCTTATAGATGTCGGTGATAATCAGCATCGGGACGAAGAGCGCCTTGTCGGTAAGCACCTGCAGGTCCTTGCCCGTGATGCTCTTGAGGAGCGCGGTGACGAGGCCCGTGGACGGATCGAGGAAATTCATGATGAGGCCGGCCATAACAACCCAAGAAATGAAGTGCGGCAGATAAAGGAGTGTCTGCGCCACTTTCTTAAACTGCATGTTGCGCATCTCGTTCATCATCAAAGCGAGGATGATCGGAATCGGGAAGCCACATACCATCTTCAAAATGGAGATGTAGAGGGTGTTGTAGAAAGTCTGCATGAACGCCGGCTTATTGAAAAGCTTGATGAACTGGTCAAAGCCTACCCATGTGCTGTTCCACATGTTGTAGGGGTTGAAGTCCATAAAAGCAATCACATTGCCGAAGATCGGGATATAGCGGAAGATGAGCATGAAAAGCATGCCGGGAAGAATCAGAAGATACAGCCACTTGTCGCGGACAACATCTTTTTTAAAGCGCTCCCAGCCGCTCAGCTCATACGCCGGCTTTGCCGGTTTAGCTGCTGCTGCCATACGGTATAACCTCCTAAAAATATTGTGATGACCGCGCTTTCAATAAGAAAACACAAGGCTGTTTTTGCCCGAGGCAACACCCGAATAACAGGTTTCCCCCGTGTCGCTGAAACATACCGAAACTTGTCCCCTTTTCTGTGGAACCGCTGCCATAGAAAAAGAGACACGAACAAAACAAGTTAAACGATTTGCTTTGTATTTGGTGCATCTTACAAAAACACGGTATATCATTTTGTTTGCATTTGTGATTTTATCACCCTCTTTTGTGAATGTCAACAACAAAAATAGCCTATACTCGGTTTTTTACCCAAATTTGTCATTGGTTTTCGGTTTGTGCATCTTGCCTAATTTATTTTGATCTCGCTTTCTACTCCATACAAGTTTGTGTAAGCGGTTCCATATTTTTCATGCGTTTTCAAAAGACAACAAATTGCTAAATTCGCAGAATTTATGAAACCGCTTTCACAACTCTTGCAGTTATCCAACTGTATTTCACTGGTTTTTTCAAAAATTTCGGAAATTTTGCAGGAATATTTTGTGTTCAGTCATTTCGATCAATTTAGGGCAATTTCATTTTCCTGTGCAAGTTGAAATAATATAAACGTACCTTTATTTTTATTGTTAAATCATGTTTATCTTTTAATCAAATAATTTTCGAGTTGTACACTGTAACGGCGTACCAAATTACAATTTTGTAATTTTTTAAAATTGTCTTCAAAAAGGCGAAAAACTTCATTCACATTTGCTTCTTCCCCCTCTGACCCGAAAATACGCAAGATACCGTCTTGTAACTTTCCTAATTCACATTTTGCACGCCATCTCCCGTTTCGGACGCTTGACGACAGAGTAAAAACGCAGTACAATTATAGTGAAATAACCTGCACAGCAGGCAAACGGACAAGAAAGGATTGAACCTATTATGGCACTTAAAGTCGGCATTCAGCTTTACTCCGTGCGCGACGAAATGAAAAAAGACCCGATCAACGCGATCCGCCAGGTCGCAGAGATTGGTTATAAGAACCTTGAGTTTGCAAGCTCCAACGCGGATACAGACCCGGGCGTAGGCTTCGGCGTCAGCGTTGAGGACATGCAGAAGCTTTTAAAAGAGACCGGCGCAAACCTCATCAGCGGTCACATCCGCCCCATCAATGAGGAGACAATCGACCCGATGATTGCGTACCACACGCAGGTGGGTACGAAGTACCTCGGCCAGTCCGCAGACTTCTACACCGGCTACGACCAGCTGATGGAGCGCTGCGAATATTACAACTGGGCGGGCAAAAAGCTCTCCGAGCACGGCATCAAGTTCCTCATCCACAATCACTACCACGAGTTCCAGAAGCTGAACGGCAAGGAAATTCTGTTCCACATCATGGACAATACCGACCCGAACTACGTCAGCTTTGAGCTTGATACGTTCTGGGCAATGCGCGGCGGCATGGATCCGCTCGCTGTTATGGACCGCCTCGGCGACCGCCTGAAGCTCATTCACCAGAAGGATTTCTCCAAGACCTCCGATTCCCCGATCAACCTGTGGACCGTCAACGACCCGAACGTGCTCGTCACGTGGGACAGCTTCGGCAAGGGTTCCGACCACAAGGATTTCTGCGAAATCGGCACCGGCATCATGGACATCCAGTCCATCATCAACAAGGGCAACGAGCTTGGCGCAGAGTACATTGTGCTTGAGCAGGATCACACCCAGCTGACCCAGATGGAAAGCGTCCGCATCAGCATGGACAGCTTCCACAAGTTCTCCGGTCTGGATTGGTAAACCTTTTCTGAACTTAAAAGGGTATCTCGGCGAAAACCGAGATACCCTTTTTTATTTGCCTGTACCGTACATTTCGTCCATTTCATTTTCCTTTGCAATGCGCAGCAGGCGGTTGTATTTTGCGGTGCGGTCGCTGCGGCACGGCGCGCCGGATTTGATGAACCCTGCGTTTATGGCAACGGCAATATCCGCGATGCTTGTGTCCTCCGTTTCGCCCGAGCGGTGCGACATGACGATCTTCATGCCGTTCTCCTTTGCAAGCTCCACGGCGGCGAGCGTTTCCGTCAGTGTACCGATCTGGTTCGGCTTTACAAGCAGTGCATTTGCGGCCTTGCGCCCGATGCCCTCGCGAATTCGTGTCGAATTCGTAACGAACAGGTCATCGCCGACAAGCATGATTTTTTTGCCGAGCTTTTCGGTAACGGTTGTCCACGCGGGCCAATCCTCTTCGCCGAGCGGATCTTCAATAGAGCAGATGGGGTACTTTTCGCACAGCTTTTCCCAATACGCGATGAGCTGCGCGGAGGTGTATTTTGTGCCGCGCTTCGGTAAAAGATAGCCGTCGTTCGCCGCCCATTCGCTCGCAGCCGCGTCAAGCGCAATCTTCACCTCGTCCGTCGTGTAGCCCGCGCTCGAAACGGCCTCCAAAATGACCTCTATCGCTTCTTCGTCGCTTGCGAGGTTCGGCGCGAAGCCGCCCTCATCGCCCACAGAGACCGCAAGACCGCGCTGCTTCAAAATGCCGCCGAGCGTGTGGTAGATCTCGCTGCCCATGCGCACGGCCTCCGAAAACGATTTTGCGCCCACGGGCACAATCATGAACTCCTGAATATCCACGTTATTCGCCGCGTGCGCGCCGCCGTTTAAAATGTTCATCATCGGCACGGGAAGCTTCTGTGCGTTCGTGCCGCCGAGGTAGCGGAAAAACGGTTGTTTATAGTGCGCGGCAAGCGCCTTTGCAGCAGCGAGCGACACCGCCAATGTGGCGTTTGCGCCGAGCTTTTCTTTGTTTTTGGTGTTGTCAAGCTCGATGAGCATTCTGTCGACGTTCTGCACCGTCACGCGCTGCATATTTTCGAGCACCGGGGCAACGGTTTCCTCAATGCCCTCCACGGCTTTTTTCACGCCGCGCCCGAGATAGCGCTTGCGGTCATTATCGCGCTTTTCGTGCGCTTCAAATTTGCCCGTCGATGCGCCGGAGGGCGCGTTCGCCGTGCCGACGGAGCCGTCGCTCAAGATGACCGTTGCGCCGACGGTCGGCGTGCCGCGGGAATCGAGAATTTCCGTCGCCAGAACCTTTTGTATTTTCATCGTTTTCATCCTTTCTGTTTTGCAATACGCTTTCAGTATGTCCAAAAGCCGTTTTTTCATGCTTTATATCTGGAAAGTTGAAAACCGCTGTGATATACTGTGCTCATCCACGGTACACTGCACCAAAAAGTAATTTCAGCATTATATAATAAAACAGCACCGCTTTAAAAACCAAACGGAAAGGAATTTTCACCATGAACAAACTGCTGCACACTCCGCTCACCGTCCATAATGTGGAACTCGCAAACCGCCTTGTCATGCCGCCGATGGCGACCGGCAAAACACCGGACGGTACCGTGCAGGACGACCTGCTCGCATACTACGACGCGCGCTCCAAGGGCGGCTGCATCGGACTCATCGTCATCGAACACGCCTACATCAGCCCCGAAGGCAAGGCGCACGAGGGCCAGCTCTCCGTTTCGCGCGACACCGATATTCCGGGCCTTACAAAGCTTGTGGAGACCATCCATAAAAACAACACCCGCGTCATCGCGCAGATCAACCACGCGGGCAGCGCGGCAATGGAGGAAATCACCGGCTATCCGGCAATCAGTGCGAGCGTCACGGCACAGCCGGAGTATGCACGCAAAAGCGAAAAGCCCGTGCGCGAAATGACCGCGGACGACATGCACACCGTTGCAAAAAAGTTTGCCGAAGCCGCGCTGCGCGTAAAAGAAGCCGGGTTTGACGGCGTAGAAATTCATGCGGCACACGGATATCTCCTTGACCAGTTCTACTCCCCGCTCGGCAACAAGCGCACGGATGCTTACGGCGGCGACCTCGACGGGCGCATTCACCTGCTTTTGGACGTCATCCGCGCGGTGCGCGAAGCCGTGGGCGCGGATTACCTCGTTGCCCTGCGTCTCGGCGCGAGCGACTACACCGAGAGCGGCGCGACCATTGACGACGCGGTGTATGCCTGCAAAAAGTTTGAGAAAGCCGGTGTCGACCTGCTCGATATTTCCGGCGGCTTCTGCGGATTCACGGTAAAGGGGCACACCGACCCCGGCTATTTTGCGGACGCTTCTTCGGCAATCCGCAAGGCCGTACACGTGCCGGTCATTCTGACGGGCGGCGTAACGAAAGCAAGCGAAGCCGAAGCGCTGCTTGAGGAAGGCGCCGCCGACCTCATCGGCGTAGGCCGCGCGATTTTCAAGGACGCCGACTGGGCAAAAAAGGAAATGGAGGAATAACCATGAAAGACGTGTGGAAAGTCTACTTTAACGGCAGCCTCGGCGGCAAAAGCCCGGACGGCAGCCACCCCGGGCAGGTGCTCAAGCTAAATCAAAAGTTCCGCTTTGCGGGACGCGATTGGTACGTGCCCGCGGCGTACCTTACCGCAAAAGGACTTGTGCTCGACATTCTCATGCGTGCTGATAAAGCGGTGCTCGAAGATTTCTGTAAAAAATGGGAGCACCTTGAAGATGAAGACGTGCCAAACGATGTATTCGAACAGGCGGAGCGCGAAAATCCGCTGGTTTTTGAGTTTTCGCCGCAAATTGAGCTGAACGGACAGACGCTCCCGTTTTCGCAGGGTCACGGGCTTTCGTACCACCCGCTGTTTCAAAACGCTGCGGCTTGTGAGCCTGCACTCGACGAAGACGAAAGCGATTTTGACACGCCCACCGAGCGCGCGATCATCGACCACTACGGGCTAAACCCTGAAGACGGCTGGGCGATTCACCGCTATTCGTTCCCGTGGAAGACGAAGCGCCGCCCGAAAAGCATTTCGTCGCTCGCGTTGACGCTGACCCCGCAGCCCGTGCGCGTGCCCGGCGCAGAGTTTGAAGTTCAAAAGCCCGGCGACATATTTGCGTTTTCCCATAACGGCATACCGTACCCGCTGAC
>OGRJ01001689.1_pt1 | contig 17715 bp, 18 predicted proteins | sample 1553411 | NCBI WGS metagenome assembly OGRJ01 (sample SAMEA2580084, study PRJEB22360) | human gut metagenome | biome: human gut; feature: human-associated habitat; material: faeces | place: Denmark | collected 2008/2010
TGAAGGTTGCCGTATAGTTTATAACGAAAATAAAAGAAGAACAAAATTTAAAGAAATGGAGCGTGAGAAAATGAATTTATCAAAAATACATCATATTGCAATCATCGTATCTGACTACGAAGCCGCAAAGGATTTCTATGTGAACAAGCTGGGATTCTCTGTCATCAGAGAGAACTACCGCCCTGAGCGTAAGGACCGGAAGTTGGAACTAAGTGTCAATGAACACACGGAGCTGGAGATCTTCGCTGAAAAAACCGCTTAAGCGAGTGAACCGGCCGGAGGCCTGCGGTCTGCGTTATCTTGCATTTTTCGTTGATAGCGTGGAACAGACAGTGAATGAGCTGACGGAGGTATGAATTGAATGTGAGCCAATCCGTGTGGATGATTACACCGGCAAGAAGATGACATTCTTCCACGACCCGGAGGGACTGCCACTGGAGTTACATGAATAATCATGGGAAAGAAAAGAGCACATAAACCTCGGAAGCTCGGCGGGGGGCGGAAGAAGCTGAAGCCGGAGTACGATGCCGGGAAGAATTTGAAAGATTAGATGGATGCTGCTGTGACCCTTTATAATTCTGAGATGTCCTTACAGGCTGCAAATGTCAATATAAAAATGTAGCTTTTTTATCATATAAGAATGTAGGAAAAACTACACGCTTATATGATATTTTTTGTATTTTAATTTTCTTCTATCATGTATTGCATCTGATTCTTTAGTCTGTATGATGGTTCATTTATGTTTATCACAGAACAGTGATGCAGCAGTCTGTCAAGCAAAGCGTTAGTCAGTACTGGCTCCTGAAATATATCAGACCACTTTGAAAATGAACTAGTTGTGATATTAAATCCTTAAATGTTATAAAATATACACAGTATCTGTGCTTTGCAGCTTCTTAAGATTGTGGAAGGACCGAAGAAGCTGGGCGTGTTCGGGGCAAGCTATCTGTATCCGGTGTTTGTAAGACTTGGGGTGATAAAAAAGGGGAAGAATGAAATCTTCCCCTAAGACGGCCAGCCATTTGAGCATCTTTGAGAGGCTTGACTGGATCTGTCTTTATTAGTGTATGACGTTTTGTGAAAAATGATACATGAGAGTAATTTTGATTAAGATGCCTAAATGGTTTGAATACGATGCTTGTTTACATATTCATGTGTTCTTCCCAGTCATTAGGAAAATGCAGTCTGCTCAAGTCGATGTCCTTTTCATATTTCACCAGTAAAGACTGGAACTTTTCCATGAAAACAATCCAACTCGCATCAGATGGACGCAAATATTTCATTGCCATCATAAAATGATAAAGACCACAATATTTCGGTATAGGTGTTTGTTGGTCTGCGTGCAGTAGCACGGGCTTCAAAGAAAGGGAACGATTGTATATCCTCGAATTATGGACACACATATTTCGTAGGAGAACAGTGGTATGAATCCATGAGGTCAACATATCCGATTTTGGAATGGCCCGTTTCCCTTTCTGGGTTGTGTATGTATAGTAAGATGCAAGCTGCTGCATGGTGGAGCCGGAGCCACAAGGAAGGGTCTTGATAAATTTGGACAGGCTTCCGAAACTCATCACTTCAACTGCTGCCCATAAGGGAATCTGTCCGGCGTGATTTTTGTAATTATGTTCAATGAAAGGGTCCCTTGAACGTGCAATTTCCGATGATAATGTGCTGTTATTTTTCCAGAATAATTCTTTGTCCTGAAAAGCGGCTGCATCCAGGTAAATCAGGGGGTCTCCGGATTGGAGAAGTACTTCACAGAAACGTGTTCTTAATGTTACTTCGATTTCACCGGTCATGGAGAAAATAAGGTTTCTCAGTTCAGAATCAAATCGGTACAACGAAAGGATATACTCAAGTGAGGTACCGGGTTTATATTGTTTGGTATCGTGATTATATAAATGGAAGCTATATCCGCGTAGACGATAGTAGCCAATTTCAAGAAGGATATCTCTTGCGACAGTACAATCCGAGATTTCCATTCCGGCATCAGCATACGTTTTTAACAGTTCATCGACGGTTAAGATTTGTTTTGGGTAAGGTGTCATATAGGAGTCCTCCTGTGGATATAAAAAGGCCCGCCAATTTGTGCATAGACTAAAAGCCCAGAGGCATGGCGGGATCTGTTGCTATTATAATAGCAAGGGAGAGGAAGATTGTCAATAGGATTTTTGTAAGGAAAATAAAAGGTGTCAGGCACCAATGTGGTCAACCTGTCAACTTAAGACAAATGCCTGCTCAGGTTAATGACTAACGGTGCGAAATTGAGAAAAGAGGAAGGTAGATTTGAAAAGAAGACGCACCTTAATAGAGTTTCACAGAAAAAGCCCTATTAATAGCTATTGATATTAGAATGCAACTTTTTTATTGTTAAAATGTGTTCTGCCTATTGCTTTATTCTTCTTTCGTCGGAATGTTCTTCAAGGCATAATCTGAGATCTGCATCGGAGAGATTCCTTATATAGTATATCAAGTGCAGATAAATCGAAAAGATTACACAGGATTTCCTTATATTTTGTTTCGACAGGCCAGCGATAGAAGTAAAGTTCCCGGAACATCTGTTGAGAAATATGTGAATCAAAAAGATTGGTGGCAAGATACTCATTCGTTCCATCATTGAGAATAACTTCGATGACTCTTATCCTGATATCCTCAGTCCCGTCTTTTTCGTTGCCGGGAAGAACTGTGATTATGTCTCCAGAGCATTTCTTAGCAATGTTATAATTCTGTTTTAAAATGGATAAGTTAAAGGAAATAATAGATATAATGGTTATTTTGATATATTGAAGAAACAGGAAATATTTTATTGGTACAAATATGTGAATGGGGTTATATTGTGGGCATTAAGCTTTTTTTAAGAAAGAGGTAGTCCACTTTTGAAAAGATAATGTTCTTAGTGTGATTTAATAGGATTGTTGTTGAGAAAAGGGAGAGGAAGTTGTAAAATATAAACAGTAATTTTATAGCTGAGAGGTGATTATTATGGAATTAGATAAAGACACAATGGAGCAATTAAGTACATTAGTCGGTAATGTATTAGGTGATTACTACAATTATTATGGTAAAGATATTGTTGATGTGGAATGTACTCTGTCAAATAAATTATCAGATACATTTATGGAAAAAGAGCAGATTATTTTGAGGGAGATGTAAAAACTACTCCTGAAGCAATTGATATCAATAGGGGACAATTATTCCACCAACAGAATTAAATGGTAAATTCACAATAGTGATTGATTCAAATTATTTTATGGATTCATTGCAGAAAAAAGATTTTCAGTGGTTAGGAACACTTACACATGAACTTACACACCTTCTGGATTTTATTCAGTATGCTAAGTTAAATAATTTGGATAGCTATGATGTAATTCAACGAGATATGAAACATAGACCATTCATGCTATGGACAGAATGTAATGCAAGGGCAAAAGGATATTTCTTTATTAGAAAGTATGTGTTTGGCGATAAAGTGAATGATAAATATGATACTGACCAAACAGATTACATATTGCAGACGGAACTTCCATATCAGATAAATGTTTTTGCTAATGGATATAGGGAAGCTGCTGATAATACATGGCAACAAATGTATGCAGCAACACAATTTATTGGCAGATATTCTATTTGGGAAGAATTATTCCCTAATGTATTTACGAAGGGTTTAAGAAGACAAGTTCTAGGAATCAATCAGTGGGTTATGGATTTATATCTGCTTTTTCTTAGTAATAGGGAACTCGAAACGGCAAATGAAAATGGGGAAGAAATGCTTGATATAATGAGAAGCAATTGGAAAGGACTCTAATGGCAAAACAGTTATTTACAACACTTACTGATTCAGCAGTCAGAGATGCATCATATATTTCAGATGCAGTTGATTGTGATGGATTTTATAGTGTGTATGATACTATGGTCGAAAACATAGATGAGTATATAGATGCAATATTCAAATCAAATAAAGATAGCCTTTTGCATAGATATATTCGATATAATTTAGTAAGTGGACTTCTTTATGAGGAAGTAATTGATAATTGTCCTGAAGAATATGTTCTAAATGAACACAATGAGGCATTATTTCATTTATTTGGATATTCATTTGCTGATGTGGGAGAGTTACCACCAGAATATCCTGATTTTAATGATGAATACTTTGATGAATGGGAAGAATTTGCAAAGAAAGTAAATGAATTTTATTGTGAGAATATTAATGACAAGTGGGCAGACCATGTATTTTATGTTTTATTTTCAAATAAGGATTTCTTATTCAGGTTCAATACAGAAGTGGCAAGGGTGGTTCAGGAATTTAAAATTACAGATTATCCGAATGATATGAAAAAAGATGGTGTAATTAAAAGAAAATCATTTCCGCAGTGGTTACAAAAAGCAGTAAAAATGAGAGATAGAAATAGATGTCAATTATGTGGTACAGATTTATCCGGAACATATAATCTTTCAACAGAAAACTTTGACCATATGATACCATTGGAAGATGGTGGAACAAATGACCCATGCAATATTCAATTAACATGTGAACATTGCAATAAATCAAAAGGTGCAAGAAGTAGAGATTATAAAAATATAATGATTCCATTTTGGTAGAATCGGAGAGGGATAAATATATGAATGAAGAATTAGAATCTGTAAAATTGTCTCTGCAAAACATCAATGATATAGTAGATATCAAAGGAAATCCTGTTGTGAGTTCTGTTCTTATGGCTCCCGTTAAAGCTATACCAATCATAGGAGATTTGATTGATTCGTCAGCGGATGCACTCCTTGATGATTTTCAAAAGAAAAAAGAACAAGAGCTAATAGATGTTATATTGACTAATAGCACCGCTATTACAACAGAAATGGTTAATGATGTGGAATTTATTATCAATTATGCTAGAGTTGTTGAAGCAGTCAAAAGACTTGCTACAAATGATAAGATAAAATTCTTTGGTAATCTTATCAGAAATGGGTATCTTTCAGGTGAACATATTGAAAATAGTGAATTTGAAGAGTACATAGATATTTTAAATACAATGTCATATCGAGAGATTAAATATTTAGTGGATTATAAAATATATTGTGAAGAGCAAGATAAAGATAAGAAATATAAATCAAAGAGAATGGGAAAAACACCATCTTATAATAGATGGGACTATTTTACAAAAGATTATGCAGAAACATATAGTAAAACTAAAAGTGAATTATACTATATTTTTTTAAGAATGAAACAAACAGGTTTTGTTGATGAAGAGTTTGAAACAGATGGTGGAGATGTAGACCATGATGATTATTCATTTGATTCATTAGGTGTGGATAGCACAGGGTTTTATATAACAAAATCATTCTTAAAATTCTATGATATGGTTTTGAAAATGGAAGAATAGCTATAGTAGGTGAAAATTGTATGGAAATCTTAAATGCATTAGATAAGTACATAGTAGAAAAAATACCATTGCAGTTGCTTAGAAGAATTGCATGTATGTTAATGATATTTTCTATTATAAATAGCGAGTATAAGTTATTTGTGATAAAGGGAATATCAGAAAATATTGTAATTAATTCAAACAGTCAATTCATAAACAGCTTTTTTGGTTGGATATTAAGCGGATGTACCATGGTTTTGATTGTAGATTATTTGAAGAATAATAAAATTACACACCTTTATGTTGAATCTAGTAAAACAGCAGCCACAGTAATTGTATTTGAAAGTCTTTGTGATTTGATTCTGACAAGTCTCTTTTTTGTGGGAAGTATATATTTATTTCTGGTTAATCAACAATTGTCTATGGGGATGGTCATTTTCTTTGCAATATATTTATTGATGAAAATAATATCTTTCATAGAAGCTGAATACAAAAAGACATTGGAGTGGGTTGAGTATTTTAGAAAGAAAGGTAGTGGATATTATTATGCAGAAGAGAAAAGAGAAATTAAGTTAGAAGATGTTGTAATATATAAAAGCCGATTATACACAGTAATTTATCAAAAGAATGAATGGTGGCTGAGCCAGAAGGGAAAAAAAATAATATTAGATAGTGAGCTTGTTTCACTGGACGATATAATGGGAAAGACACCAGAGGATATCAGGTTATATTATTACTAGTTTAGGCTGACAAAATGCACTTTGTGCGATATAATGCCCTTTCAAGGTTAAATTCTCCATATTTTGAGGCGAACATTTTTCCATCAAAAGCACTCAAGTCTCCATAGGAACTGATGAAAACTGCCTTTGAAAAAGAGAATAGAACGAGGGGTAAAAGGGGTCAGGCACCAATGTGGTCAACCTAATGTCAACTTAAGACAAATGCCTGCTCAGGTTAATGACTAACGGTGCGAAATTGAGAAAAGAGGAAGGTAGATTTGAAAAGAAGACGCACCTTAATAGAGTTTCACAGAAAAAGCCCTATTAATAGCTATTGATATTAGAATGCAACTTTTTTATTGTTAAAATGTGTTCTGCCTATTGCTTTATTCTTCTTTCGTCGGAATGTTCTTCCAGGCATAATCTGTGAACATTGGGATCAGACCCCAATGTAGTCATATTCGTATATATAAATAGAAGGACAAAGAAAAATGATTAAATGAAACTGGAGATATACATATGTACAATCCTGATGAGGACTATCAAGTCATGCTTGCCAAGTTGAAGACAATTTGTCAAAATAAAAATATTACACAATATGCTTTGGCAAAGGCCACAGGGATGTCAACTTCCAGTATAAGTTGCCTAATGAGGGGAGAAACGAAACCATATATTTATACAGTACTGACAATTTGTGATGCCTTGAATGTGACGATAGCGGATTTGCTGGAGAGGCAAGGGTACGATGAGAACTGTGAAGAAGATGAGGACGTGAGAGAGATGATTGAAGCATACCAATGTTTATCGCCGGAGAAGAAGCGGATGCTAAAAGTTTATATGGACATGCTATTGCAATATGGCGGGGAATTATAAAGAACTATGTCGATATTTAGCTATACTACCTCTGCATAACGAAAGAGAAAAGACGCATTTCCTGTGTTAGAATGTAGACAGAAAAGTTTATAAACCGTGTCCCGATAATAAAGGCAGCCTGCTATGAGGCGGCACTGGGAAAGGTGTTTCAGATAGGTTTAGTAGGTTTGGACGGATAAGTTTGTCTGAGCAGACAAGTTCGGGATGGACATTATTGTAGATTTTGCTCTGTCAAACTTAATTCCGTAAGAGGGTATAGTGCGGGGATAAGGGTGATGGGGCTTTTTTGATTAGGATTTATTATTCTTAAATTCAGAATTTTGTGTGTACAGCATGATAAGGCATAGGAGGATTATCTTATGGCACAAAAGTTTATGCATTATAATATTGTTGTATCATGCCCTTCAGATATGGTGGGTGATAGAGAAAAACTTCAAAATGCTGTGGCAATTGTGAATGAGCAGAATGCGCATTTTCGACAAATGCACTTTGATATTAAATATTGGCAAAAGGATGTCCTTTTTGGAGTGGGTGATCCACAGCTTATTATCAACAATAGCATTATCAAAAATGCTGACATGGTTATTGCTCTTTTTGGAAGTAGATTGGGAACTCCTACTGCCAGGGCGACTTCTGGTACGATAGAAGAAATAGAAGAAATGATAAAGGCAGGGAAGCAGGTATTTGTTTGTTTTTCGGAAAAAGATATAACGATAACGGCTTCTGATTCTGAAGAAAAGTTAAGGGACATCTTAAAAGTAAGGGAATTTCAAAAGAATTATAAGGGACTTTACATCACTTATAGAACCGATGAGGAACTTGAAGAAAAGATAACAAATCAACTTAGATTATTTGTCGGAAGCATTGAGGAAGATAGAGAAATATATATTTGTGACGTACCATTCACTTATCAGGAGGTTCGTGGGAATCGACCAGGCTTGGAGAATGCGAAAGAACTTATCTTTATTGCACGAACTGGAAAAATATTTCTTGGAAAACACTATAACCACATTAATCAGATGATTAAAAACGGTGGCAAGATTACATATGTAACATCTGAAGATTTTAACACGGTTAGGGATACCACCGAATATAAAGATAATCAGGACACTGCTCTTACCATTTTGAAGAGATTAAAGGACATATATCCTGATAGAGTAAACATTGGATTTCTTCCAACACCAGTTAATATATCGATGTACTATCTGAAATTGCATGATGGAACAGAGTATATTAATGTTAAGTTTAACTTCCAGACGTATCACGGGAATGATAAACATCCTATGTTTGATTTGTTTCCTAACAATCCTATGTTTCCTATTTTCCAACATGAGATTGTTGGATTGCAAAAATTGATTATTCCGATAGAATGAGGAGGATTATATGAGTGGATTTCATGAATGTGAATTGAAGGTAAAGATTGATAATGAGTTGAGAACTGAACTTCGGGAAATGGTGGTTAAAAAAGGATATGTTTTAACTGATAGTCGAATTGAAACTGATTATATTATGGATACTCCAGAGACGGCTTTCGGTAAAAATTTATTTCGAGTGCGCGATATGAATAATGCTGAAGGAAAGACAATTCTTTATACAATTAAGCTTAAAGGGACTTCTACTGATTTCCAAGATTACACAGAGTATGAGATTACTCCGAAAGAAGATGGCGCTGACATTTTGGCGCGATTAATTAAAAGTGTGTGTGGGGTAGAACTTGATGAGAGCATATTCAAAATTACAGATGTGAATAAAGCTTTGAACAAGTTGCTCTGTGAAGGTTTCATCATTAAACGAGCCTACCAAAAGAAGCGTGAGGCGTATTCCGATAAAGATACAAAGGTGTTGTTTGATATTTTTCCTGATCCGGTTGGAATGTTTGTTGAAATAGAAGCAGGTGGCGAAGAAAACTTAAAATCTACAGTGGAGAAACTTGGATTAATGAATTGTCCTTTGGAATCAAGAAATTATGGGCAAATTATTAGAGAGACTACAGCAGGTAATAATCGCTTGATGTTCAAGTAAATATTTCGATATGGATATAGTGGGAAAATTTTTGGAAGGTTATGAGGATTCGATATGAGGATAATTATTGACGGTACTGTCGGGTGCGGAAAGACTTCTGTTATTTTGGGTGAATCGCAGAGAGACTCTGAACATAAGAGGTTTTTAGGGTTGGCAGATCTTGGGTATCCCGTTTTCACTGATCTCGTTATAAATGTGATTAAGCATATGAGGAATAGTGGTATTAACGATCCAAGTCAGAATTGGGACATTTTTTTCAAGATAGCTGTGCAGCATTGTATAAATAACTACAATAATGCAAATGTGGGAACAATCAATTTTTATGATAGAGGCATCTACTATCTTGAAATTATGGCGAAACGCTACGGGTGTACGATGCCATCGGAATATGATGATTTCTGCTCTAGGTTTCACTATGATAATCCTGTTTTCATATTTGAGCCAATCAAAAGTCTTGATATGACACATCCACATAGTACTGACAATAAGCAGAAAGTATATACATGGGAAGATCGAGTTAGGCAGCACCATGAGATCGTGAAACTATACGAGAAAAAAGGGTATGAGACGGTTATTGTTCCATTAAAAAGCGATGATCCATACCGAAGTAATGATTATAGAGTACGATTCATTAAAGAGCGACTTGGAATTTGATTTTGTGAGGTTATATGCATTTTATTCTTAGAGTACGTTATTAGAACGTAAGCGATGAATAACCACACGGGTATCCGAACCAGGGAACCCTAAATTGGCAGGTTCCCACGATTCTCTGGAAGTTCCAGGCTATCATCTATGATTCCGGAACACTTATCCTGTACAAATATACTCCACGGTAGCAGCTGTTCTATGCCTGAGGGCTCATTTTTGTAGTCCGGCATATACAGAAGCAGGGTGTAAAGATACTTGTAAGCATTCAGGTTGTTTGCTTTTGCTGTCTCGACAAGACTCATAACGATTGCAGTTGCTTTCGCACCGTCAACAGAGTCATGAAACAGGAAGTTTTTACGCCCGGTGGCGTAAACCTTTGCTTTTCGCTCAGCGGAATTGTTTGAGATTTCACATCTTCCATCCAGAAGATAATTCATTAACGATTCCTTATGATTCAAGGCATACTTAACCGCTTTCTCCAGTTTGCTTCCTCCGGATGGATCCAGCGTGTCAATCCAGGACCAGAATTCATCCCAGATTGGTGTTTCTTCTTCAAGACGTTTTGCTTTTCTTTCTTCCGGAGATAACTCCTTATACAAACGTTCCTTGAAGAACAGACGATTGCAGAAGGCGACTCCTTTTTCAGCAGGAAGCAGATTTTCATCTTCCTCTGTAGAAATGGGTTCATCCAGTGCCTGCTCCGAGTTGATATCCAGAAGCCGGATTCTTTTTTGCCTTCCTTTTGGAACGGCATCAAAAAATTTACGGCGTGCATGAGCCAGACAGCAGATAAGAATTACATCTTCAATGCATCCGTATGCTGCATAACCATCGCACTGTATCATTCCATGAAAGCCTTTCAGGAATTCAATCGGATAGACGCTTGCCCGGCCTGGCTGATATTCATACAGTGCCACCGGAGGCTTCCCATCGCTTCCACTTTGATAAATCCACATGTAGGATTTCTGAGTTGCCTTTCGGCCATCCTCATGCAATACCTGACATGGAACTTCGTCTGCGTGAATAAGGTCTCTTCTTAAGAGTTCCTCATGCAGCCGGCTGTAAATCGGCTCCAGATATTCAAGAGCTCCTTTGATAAACCAGCGAGCCTGCGTTTCACGGGGAATGGGAACACCACTCATGCCAAAATCCATCTCCTGCCGGTAAAACGGAAGATAAAGTCCCGCTTTCCGGTACATAATCATTGCTACAAGGGATGGTGATGCCGGACTGTGTGGAAACAGAGACGCTGGAGCAGGTGCTGCAACAATCGTTGTTTCATCTTCTTCATGACAGCCGGGACAGCGCATCTTCTGCTGAAGGTAACGGACCCGGAACAGTTTTGCAGGGATTACTCTTAATTCCTCCCTGACAAATGTGTATCCCATAGGTTCTAACGGGGTACCACAGTCCGGACAAAACTTCTGATCATCCGGCAGTGGACATTTGACTTCACAGATTGGAAGCGAAGCATAAAGTTCTTCTCGGGAAGCCTTTGGCTTGCGAGGTTTTGAACTCTTTTTGGTTTTGGCCGGCGGCGCCTTTGCATCATCCTCTGATATATCTTCAGCTATATCAGACTCCTTGTCTGCTGGCAAAGAGATATTTTTGGAATGCTCGCTTGAAATACCAAAGAATCTCCGGTTTAACTCGGCAATGGTTTCTTCCAGATTTGCAATGGTCTGGCGCAGATCCCGGATGGTATTCTGCATGTCCTCGCCGTTTTTTGTGAGGAGCGCAATCGTATTATTCTGTTGTTCAATGATTGTCAGAAAAGTGTTGATATCACTTTGCCGGTTGCTGCTGTTTGACATGATTTACCACCTGTTTATTTCTACTGTTATTATAAAAATAAATCAGGTTTTTCGCAAACCGGCTGATTTTATGCATGGTCATTTTGACCAATAAAATCCTGTGGATATCTAACCTGAGAGCCTGTAATTCAATGGATAATTCCGGATTTTCAGGTTAGATATCCACCGTGGAATAAGAAAACGGGAGGAATCCGTCCGGTATTCCACAGGTGGAGCAAAAATAGAAAAAATGCTGTTGATAAGCCTGGTATGAGTCGCTTTATGACCGGAAAAAAGTTTTTATTTTTCTCTGTTTTGTACAAACATCAGAAGTCTTTTTTCCGGCTTCCAGCTTTGATTGCCTTGGGCTGATCGATTGCCAGCCCCTCCATGAGCCATCGGAATTCCTGTCTTGTAAGCTGGCGTGCTTCCGAGGCATTGCGTGGCCACTGGAAACGACCGCTGCCATCTAATCTTTTTTGCATCAGGACAAAACCATCCTTGTCGAAGTGTAAAGCCTTGATTTTCCGGAAGTCTCTTCCGCAAAAGAGAAACAGGGCATTGGAGTATGGGTCAAGGTCGTAGCTGTCCCGCACGATAGCCATGAGTCCATCAAAACTCTTTCTCATATCAGTGCGGCCGGTGATTACAAAAATCTTGGAAACACCGGACAGATCGCCTAACATAACTTTTGCAGAGCCGTTAGCGTTTGAACAATTGTAGACTCTGCCGCAGCATTGGTGATTTCAATCTGAATCCCATGCATTGAGATTTTAATCGCAGTTGCAGTAATCTCCTCTGAACTACAATTCATTGGTAATTCAGATACAGGATTGAAATTCAGTTCCACAACTTCCTGCTTCTGACAGGGAATCACGGCACCGACCGTAGCTGGTGGAATACTGCATGCTTTATTGCGAAGTCGTTTGACATGGTAATAAAAAGTACTGATACCGATTTGGTGCTCCATGCACCAGTCCTTATCAGAGAGCCCGCTTGACCGGCATTCGCTAATCAGGTCCAGCCACTTTTCATCAGAGTAGTGCAGTCTTTTTGAACTCATAGTAATTCACTCCTAAAGGTTATTCAGAGTGAATTCAACCGGAATCAATCACAGTTAGAGCAAACGGCTCCAACTACAAATGCAGCTGATCCAGAGAGATACTCACTCCTGAAGTGATTATCTCATGAAAAGTTGGTGGCGACAAACCGTGCGATTATACATCGCTTACATTAGAACTATACAAATTTCTTTGTGGTGAGTAGCAAGTAATGTTAACGTTTATGTAATTAGTCACACAATTTGTAGGCTAATTATTATAACAGAAAATACGGCTGTTATTTTATTGTACACATTCGGTTCGCACGCCGTGTTATACAATAATTTTGTCACAAATTGATAATAGGAACTAAATTGGAGGAATGTCTTTGTGATAGGTATAGTGGCTCAGTTGTCAAGACAAAAATCTAAGATTTTTATAATGAACTGATATTGTGGATAAGTTACAAAGGAACATGGGGAGGATAGTGTAACTCTCCCCTGAACCATTTATGCTAAGCTACATATGGCAGCAGCATTGCTGGATAGTAGCATTCAGCCGGTGTCTGATAGTCAAGTGCGGAGTGTCTCCGCTCAAAGTTGTAGGTGTGGATATACTGTCCAATGGCGGTTCTGGCTTCCCTGATGTTGTTGTACTGTGTCAGATAAGCTTCCTCATATTTGAAGCTGCGGAACCAGCGCTCAATCATGATGTTGTCCGCCCAGCGGCTTTTTCCATCCATGCTTTGACGGATTCCATTATCCTTTACAAAGTCAATGTACTGCTGGCTTGTAAACTGGCATCCCTGATCAGAATTCAGAATCTGTGGTTTTGCCACTCTGAAAGCTTTTTTAAGAGCGTTGATAACCATTCTGGTATCAAGTGTGTCATCTACTTCCAAACCAACGATACAGCGGCTGTACCAGTCAATCACAGCGGTCAGGTACAGAAATCCACGCTTGATTGGAATATATGTAATGTCAATTGACCATGCCTGATTCGGCTTGTCAATGACAGCATTACGAAGAAGATAAGGACACACCTTCGCCTGTTGCATCCGCTTGGAAAGGTTCATCTTTGGATAAATCGGATAAATATCCATTTCATTCATGTAACGTCTGGTTTTGCGTCGACCGACATGATAACCATGTGCCTTCAGCTGTGCGGACATCTGTCTTGCACCCCATGCAGGGTTATAGGTATGAAGATGATCAATAATCTCTTTGCAGGCAAGTTCGGCTTCTGATACAGGCATCCCCTTGTAGTAAATGCTTGTACGGTTGATATCAAGCAGCTTTGCTCCGACAGAAATGGGTAATTCCTTAGTCGTCAAAAGGTTTTGGACTAAATTTACTCTCGTAGTCAGATCCGCAAATTTCTTCAGATTTTTTTTTGAGCCAGTCGACCTGCATGGTTAACTGACCAACCTTTTTGGCATACTCCGATTTTTCCTTGCGCTCTTCGGCAAGCTTTTCTTTAAGGTTTTCCTCACGCTTGTCATCAAACACAACGGATGCATTATCGAGGAACTCTTTCTTCCAATTTCGGAGCAGATTTGGCTGAATATTATTTTCAACTGCCAGGGTATTGAGATCCTTCTCACCCTTTAACAGTTCGATCACAAGGTCTGATTTGAATTTTGCACTAAAATTTCTTCTTTGTCTAGACATGATAATGAATCCTCTCTTTCATACTGGTTTTAGTATATCAGATTCATTAAAATCTGTCCTGAAAAGTGTCTTAATTTATGAGACCATTATACAGGAAATATAATTGTTGGTAACAACAAGAAAGTGTAAAAATGCAAAGCTGATTCATATGAAAATGCCGCAAAAACCACAATATATAGAGGCATGTGATGGATTGCACTGGATATATAGAAAATTAGATTTGATAAAAAGTTATTTTTATGATATGATATGAATTGCCTTACAAGTAGTTGTAAGGGTTGGAGATTGTTGTCAACAGTTCTTCCACCAGCTCAGCTGAGCGGGTCTGAAGCTGTCTGTTAGTACATATGACCAGATTGGTCAGGACTAATAATAAGATGATAGTTAAGAACATAATGTTGTCCTCCTGCTTGATTGTAACACAATTAAGTATTGCATCCACAGGATAGCTGGCAATCAAATATAGGTCGTGACCTATCATACAGATTACTAAGAATGAACGTATACCCATTGACTAAGGAACGCTATCCTCCGTGTCAATGGGTATTGCAAATTTAGGGGTGAAGATGATGGATATTAAAGCATGGATTTCAAATCCAAAAGTAATTGCAAATAGCAAAAAAGGGTATGCTCATTTTGACTTAAGAACTGACATTACAAAGGTTTCTGAATATATTTCAAATCCAGAAAAAGTAGCAAGGCACAGTTTTTATCCGTTTATACATTATGTTATGAGAATGGACAAATATAATAAAAAGACGGGTGTCAAGCCTAAAACGCGAGAAATCTGTTATGCAGCTCATATGGATCGTTGTATTTATCAATATTACAGTGCAATACTAAATGAGAATTATAATAAGTACTTGATAGAGCAAAATATAGAATCGGTTCCCGTTGCATACAGAACAAATCTGAAAAAGAGCAATATTCATATTGCGCATGAAGCATTTCAATTTATTCGAGAAAATAAGAATTGTCTTGTTTTGATAGGTGACTTTACAGGTTTTTTTGATTCTCTTGACCATCAGTATTTGAAACAACAATGGTGTAAGGTTATGGGATTTGATTTTTTGCCACAAGATCATTATGCTGTTTTCAAGAATGTAACAAAATATAGTATGTGGGAATTAGATGATTTGTTATCAATAACAGGACTGAGCCAAAAGGAATTTAACAAGAGGAGATTGGCTCTTTCCAAAGAAGAGTATCGTAACAACAGGAGCCATATATCGAGGAATAATAAAACCAAACAGATACCACAGGGGTCGCCTATCAGTGCAGTGTTGGCAAATATTTATATGATTAATGCTGATAAAGAAATTCATGACTACGTTAAAGCGTTAGGTGGAATGTACATGAGATACAGCGATGATTTTATTGTCATTGTACCAGCTAATAGATCTGAGATAGCTTGCTTCAAAAATGTATTAAGTATTTTGAAGGGAATTCCGAATCTGGAACTTGAGCCGAGTAAAACACAGATTTTTGCGGTTGCGGAATCAAGAGTGGAGAATATTGGGCGAGATTTATTAGAAAAGGCAGATGTGAGTAAGAAGGTGATTAATTTTCTTGGCTTTACATTTGATGGACAAAGTGTGTCTGTTCGGTCAAAAACGATAAGCAAATATTACTATCGTATGTACAGAAAAGCAAAATCAATTTCTAAGAATCCAACATTGTCCGGAGCGGATAATTTATATAAAAGCTATTCGATACACGGTGCTAAAGCAAAACCAGGGAATTTTTTTACATATATTAATCACGCAAAGGAAGTCTTCGGTGAAGATGAACTGATAGACAGGGATTTGAAAAACCACATTCCTAAAATACGTAAAGCATTAAAAGGAAAGAAATAATGACGAAGGTTTTTCTTTCTCTTAAACAAATGTATTATTTTAAGCCGTAAAAAAACGGCAAGCCCATTTTTCGGACTTGCTGTTTTTGGTTTTCTTCGTATTAATGTTAGATTAACTAAAACCTTTATTGCAAAATATCATTGATATAATGCTTAATTCCAGATTCGTAAGAAAAGTCATATTTTTCATTCATTGCCTGAAAATATGATTTGATATTTTCGTCAGGAATCGGCTCGTGAGAAGGAATACCATCACTATAACCAGCTCTGGCAGCTTTCCAAGGAGATTCTGAATGAGTAATTCTTTCAAGTACCTTTCCGCTATATTCGCCAAACGTATTGACCACTAAATCAATAATTAAGTGTTCATCAGCAGTGAGGTTGTCTTCAATACCATTAAAGATTGCGAAACGGGCATCCTCAATCGGATTGTATTTGAAATCCCGGAACAGATCATATACAACAGGGTATACTGGTCCATGTACCCAAGCCTGACAGGTTTCGGGAAACATCGGTGTTCTGTTGAGTGCATAAGATATTCCCTGAATAAAATAAAGTAATTTCTGTAACATAAGGGGAGTAACTTCTTCAAGCTGATCAAATACACAAGATATAACTCGTAACATTTTATCAGAAACAGAAAAAAGGTTTTCAAGTTGTGTGGCTGCTTCCATAGATTTGGTATAAGCAGCAGATGCTATTTTCCCTTTATTTTCTAGCAGTTTCTGTTTCATATACGATGGGGAAGAGATGGCTGCTCTAATAATGTCAGAGTATTCTTTGGAAGGAATTTGTCCGGAAAGGTATCTCGTAATGGTAACCTCTCCAAATCCCAGTGTCAATGACAACGGAGCCTTTCCAATTTTATATATTTTCATTAATTTCTCAATTTCATCAATGGATACTAAATTCTCATAAGCTCGGTATTGTTCATCTATTTCCTGAATATTTTTGTCAATCAGGCCAGGTACAGCCATTGCTTCGCCACATTCATCGCATAACGCAGCGGTAATGCTGAAGTTGTATTCTTTATCTTTTATGATTTTATTAATGTTGATTTTTTCTAATGTGTATGTGGTGTCTTTCCTGCATGTCGTGCAAAAATCCATCCGTTTTTTTTCTGCCATGATGATTTCCTCCTATCAACTTTCTATTTGAAATAGTATTTAAGTGGATATTTCTGCTCATGTAGAGATACGACAATTACATAGCAGTTTTCCAACTTGTTAAATTTTATGTAAAGTGAAACTAACTTATCAGAATTTCCAAATCTTTCTACAAGCTTAACGTCTTTACCAAAAATATATAGTAACTCATGTTCAAATCCTCTATGCTCGTTGTGACGCACTTCTGAGAAATCAGTTGCTGTTAGACCAAGCAATATATCTTTAGCCATTGATTCATCTATAATGTAGTCTAAGAATAGATTGGCATTATCCTGTCTACGAGGATTTTGTTCAATTCGATATCTGTTATTTCTGATTGACTCCTTTACTTCTGATAGGTAAATGTCAATATCATTTTTCGTAACGTCCAAGATTATGAATTCCTCCCCAATTAATGATTGCTTTTTTAAAATTCCCTATCATCATTATACTATATGATTGGATTTTGTCAATATCCTATCATTGTATGCTCGTTAATAATCCTGCCTCCGTGTTGTTGATTGTCAAGTAAAATTGACCCACCTGTTTGTTTTGATTATTTCACATCAGAAGCACCGGAGCTAAGCTTTGCT
>OGRJ01001696.1_pt1 | contig 17661 bp, 30 predicted proteins | sample 1553411 | NCBI WGS metagenome assembly OGRJ01 (sample SAMEA2580084, study PRJEB22360) | human gut metagenome | biome: human gut; feature: human-associated habitat; material: faeces | place: Denmark | collected 2008/2010
TTTCTCTTTTATAATCCTTCTCATATCATATCCTCCTATCGAGCTAATCTATCATTTTACCATAATTAGTATATGATCCACACCATCCACGGGTCTCATTCGATACCCTAATATGATCAATGGGCTTATCACCGGTCATATTATTGGCGTACGATATTACATCCGACATACTTCTGAATCCGGAATCCTTAATGGATTTTATAAGCATCCTATCATACCCGAATACCAATATCTTTACAATATCTCTTTCCTTCACAGTCCTCCTCGCTCTCATAATATTCTAGCCATAAAATAAACAAACATAAAATCTATTCTCTCTTTGTTATCATCCATTCTATGCCCGGTAATTTCAAAAACAACCCTACGCTTTTCTACAGTCTGTATATTATCTAACTGAATAGCTATGTAAGGATATTTCATAACTTTCTCTCTATTGATGTTATTCAAAATAGCGTTGACATCTTGCATGCGAAAATACATATTTACCCCTATGTATGTGGCAACCAAAAGACATTCGTCTATTATCCCATCAGTATCGAATAACAATAACATATCATCCTTCTCGACAGTATATTCCGTATCAAGAATCTTGATACGTTTGCTTCCGTCCTTCTTATCAGCTATAAGAATCTCTATTATATCCTTATCGGTCGTAAGGATATAATACGCCTCATCCTTTGTAATATTATCACGCAGATAAAGCAGCGCTTCATCTTGTAATTTCATAATCTCGTCCATGTTATTAGTATTTTATATTACCACGCCAAAGAAAAGAACGGCAGCCGACACCCGTGGCCTACCACGCCGTGACACCGCCGCCCGTTTCCCTTGGTGTTATTCCACTACCATCAATCGGTTTTAAATCCAACATTCCTCTACCTCTATCTCCATATGATCCTCCCAATCGCACCTATCAACGTCCTCACCGTCCTCGAAGTAATAGTAGGCCCATACCTGTACGCCTCCTACCTCTATATATCCATCACTCTTCCATTCTATCAACCCGTCTTGCCTTACCACGTTGGTAGGCTCAGCCCCTAGCGACAGCAGATTATTCACTATACTACCGCCAAATACGTTTCTTGCTTCTTCTCTCGTCATATCACGATCCGATTTTATATTACACTACCGCCAAAGGAAAACAGGGACGGACGACCAGCGGGACCGGCCCCACGCCATCGCCGCCTCCCGTTTCCCTTGGTTTCCTCCGCATCACCCCCATACCAATAAACAATATCTACCCACCAATAACACCATACCAACCATCGCTCACAACCGCCTTGCCTTAACCGGAAATTCCTACCACTTGCAAACTTTTACATTTGATCGGAAGATACCCCTTGCCTGAAAGGTGTTTTTCTTGTTTGTTGGTGTTTTTTTTTCTTGTTTGTTGGTGTTTTTCTTGTTTGTTGGTTTTTTTTCCTTGTTTGTTGGTGTTTTTTTTCCTTGTTTGTTGGTGTCCCATCACGCAAACCCCACCCCTCCCTCGAAATCCCCACGAAATCCTAAGACCTTCCGCTACTTTGTTCCACGTGGAACGCCGATTCAGTCTAGGATATCGAGGTCTTTGCTCTTGATTGCCTTATATACTTGCCTAATACAATGTATTGATAATAAAACCAATAAAAGAACTATGATCAAAGGCAAGGCGTCGCCCGTAGCTATAACATACCGCCCCAACTCAAACGCCATGTAACCACAAAACAAGGTAAGTACGAAATATATAAATATACCCATAAAAATATACAATAAGTGTCCGTAACTTAGAAACAATACCTAAATAATATAATTAATTGAGTATCAACAATATAATATATACCAAGCCTTAGAACTACCTCTAAAGAAAGATAAGCCCAGATATAGATAAAAAATATACAATAAGTACCGCTTATTATATACCTTTTAGGATCGATTCACACACGAAACCATACATAAGGGCACAATATACCCGCCTGTATGGATATAGATATATACAAAATGATACATAATAAAGTATTTTACTTACACATTTTCGGTCAAGGCTTAAAATTTACCGCCTTAACACTTTTATGTGTAAGTAAAAGAATGGTTATGATATCATATTGTAAAATATAGACACAAAAAAGCCCTTCCGTCTTATATCACTACAATACGGAAGGGCAAAACTTTAAAATCAAATAAAAACAAACGACTACTGTCTCAATTTGTTTGCCATGTAACTAACACGTTTCCGCCTACATTTATCAGATTCCCTACTACAATCTAATTTATTAGACTTGTATAGCTCTTTGGTAAGCTCAACATAGAACTCAATTTGAGACTTTCTTGCAGCGTTTAAAGCCTTTTCTTTTTTAAGTGCTAGCTTTCTATTCAGATTGTCAAATTTTCTCCTATACATAATTTATTCGTTTTAAATGGCACCAATAAGAAACGGTAAGCCGGGGGACAATACGGCCGGCGTTATCGATACAGCCAGCCGAACGCCCGCACGCCCGCCAATTAATTTGTATTGGTCCCTTTGCCGACAACGAAGCCGGCCAAATACACACATACGTTTCCCGTGATACGTACCGACAAGGCGCACTTTGTCCGTCAATTTAACCGCACAAAATACCCTTGTAAGGGTTGTTATTTTGCTACTACATATAGCGCATAAGTATTTAAGCCACCTTAAGCGCTATTGTTTTGATACATTGGCACGGCTATAACCCCGTAATGCACTCCATACGTGTTACTCCCGCATCGCATGGACATACACCCTATACATGTGTATATACACCAATATACCCCGTGTTTTTACACGGCCTACTAGGTTGCCTAGCGTATTTACCAGATTGATATAAACCAAAAGATAATAGCACTATCCTGGACTAGGATAGCGCTTAAACCACATTGTTAATTAGCGGCCTATCTGCACAGGCTATCGTAACACTACCCACCTGTGTATGTTTATATCAATAAATTAAAGATCCTACCTGTTTAGTCTAGTCCAGTGGCACGACGGGGACGTACAGGCGTCGCCACCATAACGCCCCTATATATAGAGATATAGGGGCAAATGATACTATCTATCATTTTTAGGGTGAGTTAGGTAGTATGTGACGCATTTTGCAATAAGACTAAATGTGTACCGCTTTATTGGTACGGCGCATTTTACAATACGTTTGTCAATGCCATTAAACGTTTCGTAATATATACCAAAATCGTACTCTATAGGCTCATTATATCCAAAGCGTTTATGAGACGATCCTAGTATTGCTATATCCTCTATTTCACTCATTTTAAGCTTTTTGTTTTTATCCTGTTCGTTTTTATCATAGTATTCACGCTCTACTTCCTTGTATGCGCAAAACGTATTATTTACTCGTGGGAGTATTTCTTTGCAAAGTTGTATTACTACTTCTTTGTCTTTAGCTAAAGCAACCAAAGCGGGAACGACTTCCTTTGATACTTTAATATCATTTTCTTTTAATATGTCGTTTATTTCTTTACCAGATTTAAACAGGTTGCACCAAGCTTTTACTGCACCTGTTAATGTCTTTTCGTTTGATTTTTTAACTTCATTCTGTACTTTGTTAATATCTTTACTTATCATACACTTTGCCTATACCTTTAGGACTTATAATGGCACCTGGTACGCCTTGTTTGTTAATGCTGTTATCTTACAAGAACAAATATACTACATGTTTTATTTTCCAACAAATATTTTGCGATAAAAATTCGACGATTATATGTAATAAATCTAATCAAATGTAAACATATATTAAAATATTGATTTATATGATTGGCAATCAACAAGTTAAACACAAAATAAGCATTATTTTTTTCGGCTCGTTGATCGTTTGCCGTTCCTATTTCCCAGCCTTTGCAGGCGGGGGGGGTGGACCAAAAACGGCAGCCCGGCCGGGCCGATTTCGGGGAGGTGGTCCGTCCCGCATATCCCGCATATCCCGCATATCCCGCATATCCCGCATATCCCGCATATCCCACATATCTCCGCACATCCCCCATCCTCACCACATATCCCGCATATCCCAATATGTCCGGCGTCCCAACATATTCCTATGTCCCCATCCCTCATCCCCTCACGACTTAATAATCTCATTAATTTTATTATATTTGCGATATAATTAAAACATAACATATTATGAATAAAGAAGTTAAATACATGGGGGGGGGTATTTTAACCCTCAGATAAGGAGGGGGGGTATGTTTAGGCGCAGGACTTTTTCTTCCGGTAATATCCACTACCGTATCAATATAGACAAGAGCATGTGTCCTAATCCTGTAGATATATATTGATGGGAAGCCATATCAATCTGGATTTAACGGAGCTTATCTTGATATATATAACGGAGATAACCGATCCTGAGGAGATCATCAATTTCACTTACATGCCTGAATTTTATAATCAGATTACAAGTAACAATCGTATAACTTGGCAAGGTAATCTTATAACAGATGAGTATTGTATATTAACCAATGCCTGTAAGGAATGCCAATCTGTTGCCGTCGGAACTGGCATTTACAATAATACCTATAACGTAAATATAATAATTGTAGCACCATCATGATATCTTGTTAGGAGGATGTAGTACCAAAGGGAGGGAGACCTCCCTTCATCCCTCCGGGCCTACCCATCGGGTCTTGCGCCGACTACTTCCTTTGGCATATCCCTATAATTGATTAGGCATATAATTACCTATCTTTATTATGGTGATAGGATTCCACCTATAATTAGATAGGTAGTGGTACGACCACTACCTTAATATTATAGATCTCGTATCAGTCTAATTCTTTTAGGATTTCTTTTATCCGATACGCCTACTTGACCGTAGCATGAAACCGCCCAATAATTTCTATCATTACATTCAGAGCTTGTCATATACGCCTCAGTTGAGGCTTGGAGCATCTTACCTCCAATAAGATACAATATATCATTTATAATCCTATGTTCTTTATGTATCAAAGCAACTCCAATACATTCGGCATCCACCTTATTAGGTGGAAGTAACTTTAGATTTTCAGCGACTCCATATACTCCATTGCTGGCGTTAGACGGATGTATTCCTGATGAATGAAATCTTCTTCTAAGCATACTGATAAATTTTTATGGAGGACGAAAAATCCCCCCCATTGAGTTAATTTTATTTAATATCATATTATTATGCATTTTGTACATACAAATATATGATTTATTCTCAGATCATGTCGCTGAATCCAAGGGAACGGGCTGGCTCCCATCCTTCCGGGCATCCCCCGCCCTCCCTCCGCCTCCCGTTATTTTTGGCTTCCTTCTGGTTTTATCCTCAAAATTTCATATCTTTGGGACAAAACTATAATCATGTTTAGATACATATTTCATAAGCTTAAGATCTTCTTCTGCGACGATGACGTTGAGAAGATATATGTAAGGGACAGTACGGTTATCCGCAACAACGAGATCCATAGGATGTATAATGAGATACTGGACGAGTTAGGTGATTTGGCTACTGTCGCGTCAAGGAACTACGTATATGGCAAGATAAAGGACAGGACTGGATTAAGTATCCGTCATATCAGTAGGATAATAAACCATACTAAAGTTGAGGAGATATGATTAAGGATACGATGGAGCGGGATATGATAAATGAGATATCAGCGTTATTCGTGATGATATTCACGGTCGGGTTGATGTTTGTCATGCCGATGCTAGATATGGGGTGTAATGATATTATTATCATAATAGGATTCGGGATAATATTGTCTTTTATGTTAACCATAATACCGATCTTGCTTTCTTATGATATAAGGGATGAGATCATTGAGTTGATTGGGGATATGGATAGCCAGATCGTGGTAGACACATCGGTGTATAAAACGAACCTGCCCTAAGTAATTCCTAGGGCAGATATTAATCTCAATTCGACTTCAAATACGATTCTATTCTATCAGCGACCTCTTTAGGCGTATGTCCATCCCATTCCCATGCCGTATCAAGTTCAGGGATATTAAACAACTCCCAATACCGGTTCTCATAATGATTGGATATCTGTCCCGTTGGCAGTTCTGCCATTACGATAAACCACAATCCGCCGAAGCATTCCTCTCCATCATAATGCTTATGTGATTTACAGATCTTTATATCGCCTTTCTTAGCAAGCTCATTGAAGAAAGCGGCATTGTAAAGCATTCGATATCTATATAGTTCGTTAAATGTATGATACCCATCGGATATATTACCCATCATATCTTCATGTAAATATGTTTTCTCAAAAATGTCCTGCTTGCAAGGATAAAACTCCCCATTTACTCCCTTGATGATGTAATCACCTACATTGGCTTTCATAACACCTTCAAGGGTTTTTATACTGCAATCAATACAAGGAGGTATACCTCTATCCGCATCACCTTCACGAATAACTTCTATTTTAACGTTATCACCAGCGAAATCCTCGATCTCATGATTGTTAAAGCCCTTCCATTTTACAGCTTCTACTGCAATTGGTTTCTTTACATACCTATTCATATTTTACGATTTAATTGATATACCTTTCTATAAGATCTATGGATAATTTAGCGCCCAGCTCTTCCTCCAACAGGTTAAGGTAGTTCCGGTGCAGGCACCCGCCCCGCTCCACCTCTCTGAAGCCTGCCCCGTCCCGGATCCTGACCAGCCCTTTCCTTGGATCCATGTCGATCAGATCACGAAGCTCGTTCATATTCTTAAACCGGCTCTCTATTATCTTAAATACATCGATATTAGGTTTCTTATCCTTATTCTTAGGCTTTATCTTAATTCTCCCGCTCATAAGACATTAATCACTTTCCAGTACTACCAAACCCTCCATTTCCTCTCTCTGATTCTCCAAGGTCTTCTAACGACCTTACTTGATTCCATACGATGCGTTCCCGTCTACGGATAAGCAATTGAGCTACCTTATCCCCTGCCGAATAAGAAGGATCTCCATAGCGATCTACACGTCTAGTCACTACCATAATCTCCCCTCTGTATCCCTCATCTACGGTACCCGGAGCGTTTTGGATAATTGACTTAGTTTTTGTAATGCTACTACGTGGACGGATTTCCATCTCATAATCCTCAGGTAAAGCTACATGCACACCAGTATGGTATATAATCCTACCCCCGTCAAGTTCTATGTTTTTAACGAACAGATCCATGCAAGCGTCCTCCTTATGTGCGTACTTAGGCAATATCGCTCCTTCTTCCAGCCATATTTTGACCTTACATGTATCTATATCATTAAGTAACTCAATTGCCTCGTTATAGCTCATAGGCTGTTCTGAGGCTAATGAAATGGCTCTTGCCAATACATTTTTAATCTTACTCATCGTATCTTGTTTTTAAATTCTTTCCCTTTCGGGCATTGTAATTTACATTCCTCGCCACAAGCGGAACAGTTGGGTCTCATTCCGGGCACCCCTCTTCCCCCGTACGGCCAGTAGGCGTAATCGCAGACGCTCCAGAACGCCTCCATCGCCTTGATCTTGGCATCGACGGTTATCTTCTCCTTCACCTTTTTCATGCTTTTCCTGAACTCATCTTTCATATCCTTCCCTTCTATCTGTCTGGCTTTACGTCTCTCGTTCCACCAATTGTAGTAGAATTTGTCTGCCATCTTATAAGCTTCGGGGTCAAATTTATCACGATGCAGGATAGGTGCGTCCTTGATCTTTCTCAAATTCCTGCCACAAACATAAGCGAGCCCGGCGTACGGAGGTATGTCCTTAGGATCAACCAACCCATCCGGAACGCAGTAGTAGAAGTAATTGGGGCGGCCGTACCCGACCCAGTCTCCGGTCTCGTACAGGGCTTGCTTTCGCGCCTCGAACCAGCCTTGCATTACTTGGTGCTTACCCTCCTTCTCGAAATCCTTGTTATAGTCAGCCAACGAGATCTTCACCTCAACCTCATAAGCGTACATGGATCTGGTTATAGCCAGATAATCGGACTCCCAGTTATAGACATACAAGTTGTTTATAATCCATCTAGGAGATACCAAGAACTGTCTGTTAAGGATATCCAATATCCCTCTTTCAGTGTATTCCGTGCCTTTATTTGATTGCCGTGTTCCCATCTCCAGTAAGAGGATTATTCCTATATCCTACCGCCATTATAGCGTTACCTATCAACATCCTCAACTTCTCCATATCCTTATCATGGAACGAGAAAGTGGTTAGAATATGACCATTGGTCTTATCATAAGATTTTATCATCAACACAGCCACATACTCACCCATCATCTTACCATTTATGATATCAAGATCAATTATGCCGTGATCTATTAGATCAACCACATCCCATCCTGATGGTAGATACGTTTTTATTTGATTAATGTCCATCCCAAATAGTTATTATAAATAGGAGGGTCGTGCTACCCTCCTATAGATTACACACGAAAAATAGAACTGAAAGCGATCTTAAGCACGTAAGATTTTGTTGATTCCCGTAGGCTGTCTACCGGTTATCGTTAATTACCGACCTACGGGAATATGTTTAAGAAAACACCATGTGGGGAGTGGGGGAATCGAACCCTTATCCACGCTACGATTAGGAATCGTAAATTCTATCCGTTAAATTAACTCCCCTAATTATCAATCCTTTAATTTTCTGTAGTAAGAGGCATGTCTTGGAATGCCAAAGATATCACATATTTTCCTTACCATATTGTCAGATACGCCTAATTTTTTACCGACACTTAGGAAAGACTCATTTTTAAGCATCTCAAAAAGCTTATCCTTAGTTATATCACCATATTTGGATAACATATCCTCTCTTCTTTTCTTGTTATTACAATCAAAACACAAACTTCCCTCAGTATCATGACATAAATCCTTACCGCAGCACGAGCAATACTTAACTTCCACGGGTTTACGATACGCTATCCCTTCCTTATCAAAGTAAACCTCAGCTCCATGATGAAACCTTGTATGATCGGCATTAGATCTAAATATCATAAGATTATCAGGTCTATTATCATGCCTTATTTTATTGATATGGTGAACGACTTCTTCCGGCTTCAAAAGTCTTCCTATTTTTCTTTCAGCCACGATTATATGTTCATATACAGCTCCGCTACTTCTAGCTCTATGATGAGTCGTATCTATTATCTCTACATATCCATTATCCATATTAAAACAATATTTTAGCGAATCCGGCTGGAATCGAACCAGCATCTCCAATATTATGGTAATCATCCAATGATCCTCGGATCCATATGTCCCGATCCTCCCGGACAAGGACATCAAACAAAATCTAAACTCTAAATCTAATGACAAAACTCTATGCTAGTTTTTCCCCAAAAAAAATAGTGTGGACCCGGCCGGGCTTGAACCGATAACCTTCTGGTTATGAGCCAGTTGCTCTTACCAATTGAGCTACGGGTCCTAAATACACCACATCGTCTTTCACAAGAAGATGTGGAAAGGAATTTCTCGAAGTTTATATAGTAATATCATGAAACTACGGTCCAACATTCTAGCGTATAACACCAATCCTCAAACGGGAACGTCTCTACACCAGACCTACCCCATCCCGTCCCCCAACTGTTCTGTAGGACGAAGCCGGCCTTGTCCCAGCCGGTGAGGATAACGGCATGACCTCCCAAGTTCTGTCCTTGGCCTTGCCAGAATCGATTACCATAATTATAGCAATACAGACCTATAACCAGAGGCCCATTCAGCATCAACGCTACCTTAGCCGATACCGGATCTATGATCCTAGCGTAACTGTTTATTTTCTCCCCATCTACGCCTACGTTTTTGATAGACTTGATAGCGTCACGAAGAACCATCCCGTCCTGATCCTTATCCTCTCTCAGATCATATATATCGTAAGGAGAGATCTTAGCCGGTCTTTTAATAGCCCTTATACTCTTTCTCCAATTAAGTATCTCAGCCAAGCTTATTGCCGCGCAAATAGGGGAAGAACCTTGATCCACTACGCTATCGACATTATTGATCTTATACTCATCAGGAACAGCCTCGTGCTGCATGTTCATGATAGCGTCCCTGTCATCCACTGGTGATGGTATGTAACCTAGTCCGTATTCCATTACTTATCCTTTTTATGATAATCTATTATCTTGATATTAAACGTATCGGATCTTTGCCTTACCTGTATAGACCCCCTAGCCTTTCCCTTGGCGTCGTACAGGGCGGTAAAGCCAAAGTTATCGACCCGGCCGTCGTCCAGCGTAAACCGCCACTCCTTCCATTGGCCCATCAAGGTCCCGGAAGACACTATGGAATCCACCACATAAGATATATCAGTAGTATCATATTCCGTATAGTAGGTTCTTGACGTACCGCATCCGACAACCGCTAAGGTAAGGATAGTTATCAATAATAACAAGATCTTATTCATCCTTTTTAGATTTTTTACGTTTCTTAAATTTCTTCTTATCCTCCACCTTATTCTCGACATTTACATCATTACCGGCATCGGCATCAGTAACCTCAGGAGCGTTATTTTCAGGTATATCAATATGACCGGAATTAGGATCCATCTTATCCTCATCAACAACAACCTCATCAGGTACATCGCTATCTAAAAGCTCTGCCTCAAGATATTTGATACGATCTGACATAGCCTTATTCTGATCCTCAAGTTCCTTATATCTTCTTCTAGCCTCATCGAGTAATTTAGATGATAACTTATGTTTCTTCTCGATATCCATATAAGCCCGTTTAAGAGTTTCTTTCTCTTTTACCGACTCATTATATAGCTCTCTTGATTTACTAAGCTCATTCCCCATCTTAACTATATGAGAATCCTTGGAATCTATATCCATATCAAGAGAATCGACAAGCGTATCAAGATACTTTATTTTCTCTTCCAATTCAGTTATCTTATTACGGGCATCCTCATAATCCCCTTTTAATCTGCTTGAATAGCTAATAGCTTCATCAAGATCCTGTTTTAGAGTATCTATATAACTACTCTTTACTATCTTCAATCCGAACATCTTCATTACTTTTATAAGTTCTAAAAATATCGGCTTTTATCTTGCCGACTATAATTAACTCAGCTATATGTTTGTCTTTCTCGACTATAGCTATATCCTTACGGACATTAGTGACCCTGATCATGATATTCCCGTTATTAGACGACACGAATGGTGATCCTACCAAAGTAAGTCCCGTATCGCCGATAAACGACGGCAGCATCATCAACACCCCTATGGTATTGTCCGGGAACGATGCCCATACCCCTGTGTCTATATCAAGGACATCACCCTGTCCTAATGGGAAGGCATTACCCTGTTTAATAGGAATATCCTTACCCAACGAGTTCCATGCTTTCGAGAATCTTACGGAGTTAAGGAAGATCTTTCCCTCTTTCTCCACCATCCCTACCATAGGTTCGCAATTCAGTCTAACCTCGTTTTGTTTATCATCCGGCTTCTCCTCAAACTCGTCAAGGTCTCTAGCTGATGTAAACGACTTACTCTCCAGAAGTTTTTTAATATCCTCAATACTGGTCATTATAATTTGATTATTAAATAAACGATCTTCAATCCTAACTTCAAATCAGATGTCTTTTCGAACATCTCCCTAAGAGGTAAGATAGTAGCGTCAAGATCTGACGCTACCCATTCTCCATCCTTATAATACATATCCTTTTCCTCGGAATACGCTACACAAGGTCGATGCCCTAAGTTCTTCATAACCATATCTACCTTATTTTGGGTAGGCATCGAGACACGGTTCACTTTAGTAGATATATTAAAATTACTTTCTATCATAAATTAAATATTAAATCTCATCTTGTTAATGAATTTATTCCAGATCATTTTTGATCTCGTGTTATTCAAACGATCATACTTCTTCTTGATATCTTCTAATATTATAGCATTAGCCTGATCGCATGATAATGGATCAACTATATAATAATCTTTTCCTAGTATATATTTTGTTAGCTCATCGAATGCCTTTTGCCCGTCGATAGGCACTAATGGTATACCATTGATCATATCCTTGCATTATAATCAAAATGGAAGATCATCGTCATCTCCAAAAGGAGGATATTGAGGAGGTTGCTGTTGACTTCCAAAAGAAGGTGCTTGGGCTGTCTGAGGCGGAACCTGCTGGCATGACGGGGGAGGCGTCTGCTTCTGGGCTTGCGCCTGATATGACGGTGGGGGCGTTTGCGTTGTAACCTCACCAGCATTGTTTTGGCTTTCCGAATGAGCAGGTTTCACACCATCTGTTTTAATGCTTTGAATATACTTATTAAGTACCTGATAGGCGAAAGCGTCTTGGGCGGTATAATCAAACTTCTTGTTACCCATAATATCCGTGCTCTCAACCCTGTCAGGCCATCCATTCTGTCCATTCTTATAATATTGCTGGATAAGCTCATCTTTTCCGTCTGGAGTCTCCCTAGCGTATGAGATAAAGAAATTGCCAGGAGCGTATTGCTCTCCTTTTTTAGTATGCGCAGGATTGATAACAATCTTCCGTTTCAGGTCGATATTAGGCAAGTATCTTACAAGAGACTTAATATAGCTGTTAATCCCGCCTCTTGAGGTCATCAACGGAACTTTTATAACATAATTACCTTCCTCATCGCTTATCTTTATAAATAAGAAATTTGTCTTAGCGCCATTCATCTCCTGCTCTAATACAAAAATATCGGAAAGATACCCTTCTATACCGTTCCAGAAAACCCTCCAGTAGGATACGGCTCCTGTCTTCTCATTCATATGTTCCTCGAAACCTTCCTTAGGATCTCTTGACGATTGATATAATACACCACCTCCACTTATATTAAAGTATTGTGTATTAGATGATAACTGATTTTCACGAACTCCCATATTATATATATTTAAACGTTAAACAATAATTGATGATGACAAGAAATACTCGTTCTTATTATCCTCCCCATAAATCTTATTGAAATGAGATTTATGATCATGCTCGATAACCACCCTATTACACGATATGCTTTTTATGATACCAAGATATCTTCCACATAATACATTACATATAATATCTTCACCATGATAAGACAAAGAAACAAGTCTCTCCTTACATGATTTACCGGAAGACGGGTTCTCTGACATAATACCGCATCCTTTATCGGTAAATATCAACTTGCAATGATCAAACTCATTTACCTTAAGATTGTTTTGGAGGGCTTGGACGAGTAGATCCTTATCAAAGACATAGGTACTTGTTTTGACAAAATGCTCGTCCACGAACCTCCAATTTGGATAATTACCCTCAAAATGGGTCTCATACATATCCATATCAGGCGTAGAAAAATAAGTCTTAGTATCGTCCACTTTTATAGACAACATATCCGATGACTTATTGATATGCTTATCAAGCAATATCGCGGATTCGTTCGATACCGGGATAAACATCTTATCTACCTTATCCTTATTAGGGACAAAATACCTGTAAATAGTATTTCTATCCGTACTTACTATATTAATATTAATATCATCAATATCAATGACCACATTCTCGATGCATGGATAAAAGTCATCTACCTCCGTATAATCGCTGGCTTTGTTAAGAACCGAAACATAATCGCTCATCTTAACCTTAATTTCTCCATCAAGTATCTTATGTACCTGCGGGAATGTATTGATATCAAAAGCCGGACAACTATACTCACCAGAAGTATAGCGGATCGTTATCTGATCTTTTCTATCCGAAAGCAGTATCGTAATCTCACAATTCTTCTGTTTTTTCATGAACTTAATAAAAGAGCTTGCCTCTACCAAGAAAGAGAAGTTAGAGTCAGCCTCTACCTCCAATCGCTCTATAACACATACCTTTACATTTACGGAAGTGATATAAGCCAGATTATTGACAACATCTATCTTAAGATCCTTATAAAGGGAGTTGGGACCGGCATTCTTAACAACCGTCTCCAATTTGCCCAACTTCTCATTTAATGACTTCGACAAGCATCTTATAAGCATAACGAACAACTTTTTATTACATCGCAAATATAATCATAATTATATTAATACAAATACAATAAATACTTAATAGTATTAAAATAGTTTAAACTTACGTCTAATATACTCGGCTATAAGCGTGGCGTCACACATTCCGTCTTGTATCTTAGTAGGTTGTACTCCTTTTCCTGACCATGGTTTCACGAAAGAGACCAAAGGGAAAAGGCGCATGGCACATCGGATGGAGGTAGCCTTCGTGTCTAACTTCGCCGCCGTATACACCCGATCGGCTGTCGTATGAAGCTCCTTCTGCCAGGTCTTTGGTTGCACCTCCTCGAACATGAACCTAACATCCGGGTGAGATCCGTATCGCTCCATCATCTCCACCATCATAGCGAATAGGGCGTTCGGTTCCCGGCGTCTCCCGCCAAAGGTGAAGTTGCTGGCTGCCGAGCTGTTGTGGATGCTATGGACGTCCTCGACGGCGATCGCCAGCGTCCCGCCTCCCTTTTCTTGGATCTTGTCAGCGGCATCGAGGAAGAAGCTTGATATAGCCCTAAGATCTATATCCCCCTTAACCGATATCCTTGGAGTCATAATTACCTTAATATCCCCGTTCTCCGGGATCATGGACAATCCTCCGGTATCTATACCCGGATCTATGCCTATTGATATATTCATAACTTCAACGTATATAATGAATGGAAATCCTCCGGTCTAAACACCTGTATTGAGTTATCCGGATACATACCTATATAATAACCGTAAAAAGCCCGTAGAATGCCATTTTCTAGGATTATATCCAAAGCCTTTACCTTGTGACCGTCAACCATCACATCAAGCTCCTTGGTTCTTTGGGATATCTTATCAAACCATTCAGGTATAGGATCAATCCCGTACCTGAATGCGTTTACTGTTGATTTTATCGATATATATGTTCCCATGATCAGATAAGATTACAATCGTCACGTTTAACAACCTTAAAATCACCATTGCGAAGGAATATCGCCACATCAGATCTCGTATACGTAAGAGGTGTATACGATACCAAATGATAAGATGCCTGCCCGACGGCGGGGCGAACCGGTCTCAATACGGCTATGGCTATATCTCCGCCAAGTTCCGTGCCACCGGTGACACCCTGTAGGCACATGTATATGAATCCCTCATACTCATATCTCTTTCCAATAAACTCACTCATGGGAATACCTACGAACAGATAGTTCTTCACATCCCCTTTCTTAACCTCGACAGCGTTCTCTACACTGGACGGTATTACGTCTACAAATTTTACTCCTATTGCCATGATTACAAATTCAATTTAGTTCTTAATTCTTGACACAATTCTTGATTATCCCTCATGATACTTAACGTATTATCGACTCCGTTCCCTACACGAACATCCCCGTACCAGTACCATGATCCTTTACGGATAAAGATACCGGTTTCCTCGCATAACTTCAAAAGTTCAAGTTCCTTATCAAACCCCACGCCATAATACAAGGCTGTCTCTGCTATTTGGAACGGAACGGCTGTCTTGTTCTTCAGCACCTTTATCCTAACCTCATGACCTACTGAAGATCCGTCCTCTCCTAATATAACCTTCTTTCTCGCCATCTCCATACGGATAGAGGCATAGAACTTAAGAGCGTTACCTCCGGTCGTTACCTTAGGATCGCCGTATATAACACCGATCTTCTCCCGATACTGATTGATGAATACCAGAACACAGTCGCTTTTGTTTACGATTCCTGTAAGAACCCTCATGGCTTTGGACATCAAACGAGCCTGCAATCCCATGTTGCTGTCTTCCATATCGCCCTCTATCTCCTTCTTAGGTACCAGATTGGCTACAGAATCTACGACAATAAATCCGACCTTCCCGGACTCGACTAACTTGGCTGTGATGTCAATAGCCAGCTCCCCGTAGCTTGGTTGGGAGATCAAAAACCGGTTTATATCTAATCCCATTTTCCTAGCGTACTCAATATCGAAAGCGTTCTCCACGTCTATTATAGCTACCAGCTTATCGGGGTGCTTTTTCTGGAACTCGATCATACTTAACGTACACATCATGGTCTTGCCACAAGATTCCATCCCGACCAGCTCATGGATCCGGCCTACCGCCCATCCGCCGCCGAGGGCCTTGTCCACCACCAGCGAACCTGTGCTTTCCCTTGGTATGGATATTATAGGCTTATCGTCACCGAAGTTCATTATCGAGCCTTCTCCAAGCTCTTTATTTAAAGATGATACTAATTCATCTACGTCTGAAAAAAGTTCTTTCTTAGCCATTATAATCCAAATTCCTCAAAGTTAAATAAATCCTGTTGCTTCTTTATCATACCCTTACCGATATCAGATATCTTCTCCGGCAGGAACACCCCATCGTTATCATCCACCTTCTCCATGAAATTTGATACATTCTCACTTAACAATATCGCGTTATCATTAGGTACTGATTTTAGATAAAGACCATCAATTGATCTACACCTTGAAAGAGCGGTATATATCTGACCGATCTCAAAAGCCCTACTCATATCAACGAATATATTGTCTAATGTCATCCCCTGAACTTTATGAGAAGTGATAGCGTATCCTAATCTTAACGGATATTGAATGATATAACCACAAGACGTTCCTTCTAAAGATCCATCTACTTGCCTATATTTCATTTTATCCCATTTTTCTTTAGTTATATAAACCTCACTTCCATCGGAAAGCTGAACCGATATAGCTTCATCACATGGGTCTATATCTGTTACTACACCCATAGAACCATTCACATATCCATTACCGTTCCTCGTTATTATAACCTTAGCTCCTACTTTTATTATGAGTTCATCCTCACATGGAGCCGCAGGTTTTTCACCGAATATCTTAGCCTCGAATTTAAACACCTTATTATCTATCTTATCAAGATTAGATTTGTTTATCTCATAAGCCTCCTTATTGGTTGAGCATATTACTATAGTATCATTCATATTCTCAGGGTATATCACCCTTGATTTTAGGATAGATCTAGATTCCTCGGTAATAACCCCACATCTTATATCCTCCAATACAGACAAAAGTTGTGGGTCTTTTTGACGGAATACCTTATCGAAGGTAATTACCGAGAATCCTGAGGCTCTTAATGCCTTTGACGAGAAAAAGAATCGGCTTTCATAATACTTATCAATAAAATCATCAACGGTCACTACAGGAGGTAATTGTGACAGATCGCCGAACATAATCAGCCTAACTCCACCAAAAGGTTCCCTGCTTCGTTTGCATTGTCTAAGTATATCGGCAACCTCATCAAGCAAATCGGGTCTTACCATACTAATCTCATCGATAACGATAGTATCAAGGTTTCTGATCTTCTTCTTCATAAACGGACTTACATCAACCTTATTTGATAACATATTCCTCTCTACTGAGGGGATGTAAGGATCGTTTTTTATAGCGAAAAAAGAGTGAATGGTTTGTCCTCCGGCGTTCAGGGCCGCAACACCAGTGGGGGCTACTATAACACATTTACCCAAGAACTTTACGATACGTCTCATGAACGTACTTTTACCACTACCAGCCCTACCGGTAATAAATAGATTCTCCCTAGTGGTGAAAATCTTTTTCAAGGCACGACCTTGCTCCACGTTTTTATCCACCGTCATAATATGACGAAGGAGGTCGTTTTCATTTTTAAAATCTTCTTTTACCATATCTTTTTAGGTTTATGGTACAAAGATACGAATAGTTATAATTAACTATTAAAAATAAATGT